>Ga0163152_10000037_pt1 | contig 197367 bp, 209 predicted proteins | sample OliLakLV19MP8IB2_FD_148635 | JGI IMG/M metagenome (GOLD analysis project Ga0163152, IMG submission 148635) | Freshwater microbial mat bacterial communities from Lake Vanda, McMurdo Dry Valleys, Antarctica - Oligotrophic Lake LV.19.MP8.IB-2 | ecosystem: Environmental > Aquatic > Freshwater >... | reverse complement strand
CCCTGACCCCCGCCCTGATTGTTGTTTGAGCCGCCGCCGCGGCCCCCCGATTGGTCGTTCCACGGCATTTTCGGTTTCGTGCCCTTCCGACGCCCTTCTGGCGTCCATGCGCGCCGGAGGCCCTTGCGGGGGCCGGGTGCGCGCCGGATATGTGGGGCCAAGCCTTACGGATCAAGCATGAACACCTCCTTGATGGCGCAGCGCGAAAGGATTTCGCGTGCCCTGAATGCGATCAAAGATCCGTTATCCGGCAAAGGCTTGGCCGATGCGGGCCGGATCCAGGGGCTGGCGGTCACCGCCGAGGGCCGGGTCCGCTTCGCCCTGGAGGCGCCCGAGGGCGACGCCCGCGCCTATGGGGCCGTTCGCGACGCCGCCGAGGCCGCCGCCGCCGCGGTCCGGGGCGTCACCCAGGTGACCGCTGTGCTGACTGCCCATCTCGCACCCAAAGCGCCCACCGCCCGCACCGCCGAAGGCGTCGCCGGGGTCCGTGCTGTAATCGCCGTGGCCAGCGGCAAGGGCGGCGTCGGCAAATCCACGATCGCTGCCAATCTCGCCTGTGCGCTGGCCGCGAGCGGCCGCAAGGTCGGCCTGCTGGACGTGGACGTCTATGGACCTTCCCTGCCGACCCTGTTCGGCGTCGGCGCGACCCGGCCGGTGATGCGGCCCGACAAGAAACTCGAGCCCGTCGAGCGCTGCGGCCTCAAGCTCATGTCCATCGGCTTCATCGTCGATCCCGAGCAGGCGATGATCTGGCGCGGCGCCATGGCGACGAGCGCCGTGCGCCAGCTCCTCGATGACGTCGCCTGGGGGACCGACGCCGATCCGCTCGACATCCTCGTCCTCGACATGCCGCCCGGCACCGGCGACGTGCAGCTCACCATCGCACAGCGCGTGCCGCTGGCGGGCGCGATCATCGTGTCCACGCCGCAGGAACTCGCGCTCGCCGACGTCCGGCGCGGCATGGCGATGTTCGAGAAAACCCACGTGCCCGTCATCGGCGTGATCGAGAACATGGCGTGGCTGGAGACGCCCTCGGGCCGGATGCACATTTTCGGCGAAGGCGGCGCACGGCGCACGGCCGAAGCCCTCGGCGCGCCCTTCCTCGGCGAAATCCCCATCGACATCGGTCTACGCGAAAGCGCCGACAATGGCGCGCCGTTCGTTGTCGCGCGGCCCGACCACCCGATATCGAAGGGTTTCGTGGCGATGGCCGAAGCCGCGCTGGAAAATGCCGTGCGCGCGGCAAAGCCGGCGCCGGTGATCAGGTTCGAGTAAGCATCGCAAACCCTTCTCCCCCGCGAGGGAGAAGGGACGGCACCATCCATGTTCACGCATCGCCCGCCGCACCGTAGAGTAGCGCGCAACAGAAAGACCGCCCCATGATCCACGTGCGCCAGTTCCCCTGTCTGAAAGACAATTACGGCTTCCTCGTCCACGACGATGCGAGCGGCGAGACCGCCGCGATCGATACGCCGGACGCCGACGCCTACCTCGCGGACGCAAAAGCCGCCGGCTGGCGCATCACGCAGATCTGGAACACGCACTGGCATCCCGATCACGCGGGCGGCAATGCCGCGATCAAGGCCGCGACCGGCGCGGTCGTCATCGGTCCGGCGGAAGTGGAACGCATCGGACGGGCGCCGGACCGCGTGGTGGACGAAGGGGATGTCGTCTCACTCGGCGCACACAAGGCGCGGGTGCTGGACGTCGGCGGCCACACGCTCGGGCATATCGCGTTCGTGTTTGACGCCGAGAAAATCGCCTTCGTCGGCGATGCGCTGTTTGCCATGGGATGCGGACGCCTGTTCGAAGGCACGCCGCAACAGATGTGGACTTCGCTCTCCAAGCTGACCGCACTGCCGGACGACGCGACGCTCTACTGCGCGCACGAATACACCGAATCGAACCTGCGCTTTGCGCTCAGCGTCGATCCCGACAACGCCGCGCTGCAAGCGCGCGCCATTGAAGTGAAAACGCTGCGCGATGCGGGCAAACCCACCGTGCCGATGAAGCTCGCGCAGGAAAAAGCCACCAATCCCTTCCTGCGCGCGCCGCTGCTGAAGGATCGCATCGGCAAGGCGGGCGCGGCCGACTGGGAAGCGTTCGGCAAGGTGCGCGAGATGAAGGACAACTTCTGATGCCGCGCGCCGCGATGTCGGCGGACGAGATCATCACGCACCTGCGCATGAAGCCGCATCCCGAAGGCGGCCACTACGTCGAAACCTTCCGCGATCTGCCCGTGGGCGATCGCGCGCGCTCGACGGCGATCTATTTCCTGCTGCGCGCTGGCGAAAACTCGCACTGGCATCACGTCGATGCGGTTGAGTTCTGGCTGTGGCACGCGGGCGCCCCGCTCGCGCTCTCTGTCAGCGCCGACGGCGATATGGCCTATACGCTGCGCCTCAGCGGCGATCTCGCCGCCGGTCACATGCCGCAAGCCGTGGTGCCTGCCGGCGCGTGGCAAGCCGCAGAAGCGCTCGGCGACTGGAGCCTCGTGAGCTGCATCGTCGCGCCCGGCTTCCGCTTCTCCGGATTCAAGCTGGCCCCGCCCGGCTGGGCGCCGAAGCACTGGCGACCCGTTGCGCGCTGACTACTGCGGCGGGCCTTCGACGCGGCCGTCGTTCTCGGGCGTCGCCCGGCGCGGATTGCGCAGGGCCTGCTCGATGGCCGCCGCGGAGGGACGGCCCGCATAGCCAAGGCGCGGATCGACGACGACGGTCAGGGACTCGTTGACGACATAAGCGCCGGGCTGCGCGCCGTAGCGGATCACCACGCGGCGAACGACGACGCCCTGCAACGGCGCAGCCGCGAGGCCCTCGGCGGCTCGGGCGGCCGCGTCGGCGACGACGCCCGAGGCGGGCCCTTGCACATTCTGTGGCGCATGGAAGGTCACGGGCCTGCCGCGACGGGCGCTTTCGCGCTGCAACGCCGCCATGCGCGCATCGAGGCCGCCCTGCGGCGCGCTCGGCGGCGGCATGGGACCCGCGCGCCCAGCCAGCGAGGCCGGCGCGCCGGTGCGGGCGCTGTCCGTGTAGACGATGACGCTGCCCAGCGCGGTCACGCGCAGGAGCACATCGCCGGTGTCGGTCTTGAAGAACTCGTCGCCACGCGGGCCCGGCACTGAGCGCAGCACATGCACCTCGTCGGAGCCTTCGAACCGCACCAACGCGACGCGCGCGCCGGACCGGTCCAGCACAAAACGCACGCGTCCGTCCGGCGTCTGGTAGCGCTCCGCCGGCGGGCGGTCGTTGGCGGGGAGATCGAGCAGACCCTGCGCGAGCGGGCTGTCCTTGCTCTGCGCCACAGCGTTCGGCGCGATCGCCAGAGCAATGGTGGCCGCAAAGGCGCCGGCGACGCGCGCCCCGAAATGGGAGAATCCGAACTGCGGTGGCGTGTCAGCGGACATGAGCCCAGTGAAAGCCCTCCGAAACCGGCGCTTTCGTGGCGTGGGGGCGGCGTTGTGGCATTCGCCCGAAAGGCGTGGCGAAAACGTCACGCTCTTCCGGAGCGCAGCCGCATCAGCCCGCGATGTACTGCGCGCCGTTTACCGTAAGCGTCGCGCCGGTGATGAACCCCGCGTCCTCGGCAGCCAGGAACTGGACCGCGCGCGCGATTTCCGCAGCCTTGCCGAGACGACCCGCCGGTATCGTCGCGATGATCTTGGCAAGCGCGGCTTCCGGCACCGCCGCCACCATCTCGGTGTCGATGTAGCCGGGGCAGATGCAGTTCACCGTGACGCCCTTGGAGGCGCCTTCCTGTGCGAGCGCCTTGGTGAACCCGATCATGCCGGCCTTGGCGGCGGAGTAGTTCACCTGCCCGGCCTGACCCTTCTGGCCGTTGATGGAGGAGATGTTGATGATGCGCCCGAAGCCGCGCGCGCGCATGCCGTCGATGACGGGGCGCGTCATGTAGAAGAGGCTGTCGAGGTCGACGCGGATGACTTCGCGCCACTGGTCGGCGGTCATCTTGTGGAAGAAGCCGTCCCGCGTGATGCCGGCGTTGTTGACGAGTACGTCAACCGGGCCGATGTCGGACTCGACCTTGCGCAAGCCCGCCGCGCACGCGTCGTGATCGCCCACATCCCACTTGTAGCACTTCACGCCCTCGTTCTCGGCTTCGGCCTTCGCCGCCGCCTTGTCGTTGCCGGCGTAGTTCGCGGCCACCTTGTAGCCCGCCTTGCTCAGCGCTTCGGTGATGGCCAGACCAATGCCACGGGTGCCCCCCGTGACCACTGCAACGCGCGACGACATAGGCGAACTCCCCTTTGATTGGGGATCAACATAGCGGGCGTCGCGCCGCCGCCAACCCACATCGACGCGATTTCCGGCCTATTTTTCGCGCGCCGTCTCAGCCGCCGGCTTCGCGCCCGTCCCGGTAGTCGGCGTAGGCGCGCTGCACTTCGATGCTCTCGATCCGGACGAGCGCGGTCTGCATCGCCCGCTCGTGACACATCCGATATTGCCCCATCGCATAGGTGCGCGTTACGCGATTCTCTGCAGAGATCATCTCGCGGTAACCGCAGACGCGACGCGCCGCACCGCACCGTCGAGACGCTCGACGAGGATCGTGGCGTCCTTCGCGGCGGCAAGATCGAGATCGTCATATCGCACGGCCATCCGAACCGTTGCATCCCCGGCATGCGCGACGCTCGCAAACGCCAGACCCGCCGTCGCAATCACCAACACTCCAATGCACTTCATGACCGCCTCCTCTTCCTGTCACACCGACGCGATGCAGCGGGTGTGAGGCGCAGATGCGGCGCGCGTGCGCCTGATCGACGAACAACGATGCTTTCGCGACCGTCCATCACGCAACGCGACGAATGCAGGCTTTGTTAAGCGGGCTTCACCCACGCCATCACGCAGAACCACGGCGCGCGTCGAAAGCGCGCCGCACGTTCGCGCGGCGCATCGGGGTTCGGCGCCGGTTCCGAAAAGTGCATCAGCACCAGACCTTGGTCGATGCAGAGTTTTAGGTATGTGCTGAGAGGACGGTGGTGATTGATGATCCGGATTCCGCGCCACTCGGTCCAGACCGCGCGTTCCTCCAGATAGCGATCCATCGCGAAGTAGAGGCTGTCGCCGCGTTCGCCCTGCACCCAGCCGGTCTCGAGTCCCGCCGTGTTGAAGCCGTTGAGATTGGCGATAAGCAGCCGCCCGCCCGGCGCGAGCCCGCGCGCCATCTCCGCGATCGCCGCCGGCACATCGACGATGTCAATCAGCGCGAGATAGCCGACCACGAGATCGAAGGCGCCGTCGGCAAACGGCAGAGCCTCCGCGCCCGCTTCCAGATAGACGCCCTCGGGATCGCGCCGGCGCGCCTCTGCGATGAGCGCACGCGTGGGATCGACGCCTGTCGTCGCCACCCCGCGCGCCTTGAGCATCCGGCAGAACCGGCCCTCGCCGCAGCCGACGTCGAGCGCGTTGGACGGCGTCCCTGCCAGTTCGAGCATCGGCGCGTCGAGCACGTAGCGCCGCCCAAAATCGCCTTCATCGCCCAGCGACGCGATCCACGCCTGCGCGGAGGCCTCCCAACCGTTCTCGCCATCGTCTTTCATGCCGCCACGCAAAGCGCGTCACGCCTTGCGGCGCAAGCCATCCTTGACGCTTGCCCCAACCCCCGTCAGAACCCGCGCTTTCCGGTTCCGGGCCCACGGCCCTGCCAGCCCCCGCCCCCGTCTGGAGCGCCCCATGACCACCGTCGAAAGCCCGCTTCTGCCCGTCTATTCCCCGCCGGAGCAGGTGTTCGTGCGCGGCGAGGGCGTGCACCTCTATGCCAAGACCGGCGAACGCTACCTCGACTTCATCGCCGGCATCGCCGTGAACGCCTTCGGTCACGCCCATCCGCGCATGGTCGCGACGCTCACCGAACAGGCCGGCAAGCTCTGGCACCTGTCGAACATGTTCCGCGTCGAGGGACAGGAAACGCTGGCGGCCAAATACGTCGCGTCGACGTTCGCCGACGTCGTCTTCTTCACCAACTCGGGCACCGAGGCGATCGAAGGCTGCCTGAAAATGGCGCGGAAGTACCATTCTGCGAACGGCAATCCCGAGAAGATCGACATCATCGGCTTCTCCGGCTCGTTCCACGGGCGCAGCTACGCGGCGATCAACGCGGCGGGCAATCCGAGCTATGTCGACGGCTTCGGCCCGCGCCTGCCGGGCTACATCAATCTCCCCTACGGCGATCACGACGCGCTCAAGAAAGCGATCGGCCCGACGACGGCGGCGGTGATCCTCGAACCCGTGCAAGGCGAAGGCGGTTGCCGCGCAGTGCCGGACCAGTGCCTGCGGGGCTTGCGCGAACTGTGCGACCAGCATGGCGCGCTGATCATCTTCGACGAAGTGCAGTCCGGCGCGGGGCGCACCGGCAAGATGTGGGCGCATGAGTGGTCAGGCGTCACGCCGGACATCATGGCGATTGCAAAGGGCGTCGGCGGCGGCTTTCCCATGGGCGCGTTCCTGGCGACCCGCGAAGCGGCCAAGGGCATGGTGCGCGGCACGCATGGCACGACCTTCGGCGGCAACCCGCTGGCGATGGCCGTCGGCAATACCGCCTATGACATGCTGCACGAGCCGGCGTTCCTCGAACACGTCCGCGACGTGTCCAACCATCTTGGCCAGGCGCTCGAGGGCCTGAAGGATCGCCATGCCGGCTACGTGCTCGAAATCCGCGGCAAGGGCCTCCTGCGCGGCGTGAAGCTCGCGAGCGATCCGAAGCCCACGCAGGCCGCCGCGCGCGAGCGCCAGCTCCTTGTCGGCATCGCCGGCGAGAACTGCGTGCGTCTGGCGCCGCCGCTCATCATCGACGGCAGCCATGTCACCGAAGCAGTGGCGATCCTCGACGCCGCGATCAGCGATGCAAGGGCTACGGCGTGACCGCGGCTTCGTCCTCGCGGATCCGCCACTTCATCGATCTTGCGACCTTCGACCCCGCACAGCTGCGCGCGCTGCTCGACGAGGCGCACCGTCGCAAGGCCGCACGCATCGGCGCCACGAAAGGCGCCAAGGATGCAGACGCGCCGCTGATCAGCCACACGCTGGCGATGATCTTCCAGAAGAACTCCACGCGCACGCGGGTGTCGTTCGACGTCGGCATGCGCCAGCTCGGCGGCGACACCATCGTGCTCAACGCCAGCGACACGCAGCTCGGCCGCGGCGAGACCATCGAGGACACGGCGCGTGTTCTCTCGCGCATGGTCGATGCGGTGATGATCCGCGCCAACGCGCATCAGGACGTGATCGACTTCGCCGCGGCTTCGAGCGTGCCGGTGATCAACGGCCTCACCGATCTCAGCCACCCCTGCCAGATCATCGCCGATCTCATGACCATCGAGGAACGTCTCGGCGACGTGAAGGGCAAGAAGATCGCCTGGGTGGGCGACGGCAACAATGTCTGCTCGAGCTTCATCCATGTGGCCGGCAAGCTCGGCTTCGAACTCGCGATTGCATCGCCGCAGAGCTATCTGCCGCGCACCCAGGACGTGCAGGCGGCGCAGGCCGAAGGCGCGCGCATCAGCGTCACCCAGAAGGCGGAGGCAGCCGCCGACGGCGCCGACGTCATCGTCACCGATTGCTGGGTCTCGATGGGCGACACCGACAAGGACGAGCGCATGGCGGCGTTTCCGCCTTACCAGGTGACGCCGCAACTGATGGCGCGCGGCGCCAAGAACGCGGTGTTCCTGCACTGCCTGCCGGCGCACCGGGGCGAGGAAGTCACCGCCGACGTGATCGACGGTCCGCAATCGGCGATCTTCGACGAAGCGGAAAACCGCATCCACGCACAAAAGGCCGTGCTATTGTGGTGTCTGTCGCCTTGAGCGATCACGCGCACGACGATTGCGTCGCCGCCTTCACCATCGACGGCGCGCCGGTGCGCGGGCGCTATGCGCGGCTGGGCGCCGGCACGATCGATGCGATCATCAAGCGACATGACTATCCGCGCCCGGTGGCGCTGCTGCTGGGGGAGGCGCTGACGCTTGCCGCGCTTGTCGGCTCACTGCTGAAGGCGGAGGGCAAGCTCACCGTGCAGGCGCAAGGCGACGGCCCCGCGCCGTTGCTTGTCGCGGAATATCGCAGCGACGGTGGTCTGCGTGGGTATGCGCGTGTGCGCGACGCCGACCTTGGCGAAGAGCGGCGCTCACCTGCCGATCTCATCGGCGCCGGCGCGCTGACGCTCACGCTCGACCAAGGTCCCGACACCGAACAGATGCAGGGCGTGGTGCCGCTCGAAGGCGATACGCTCGCGCAATGCGCGGAGCTCTACTTCGACCGCTCCGAGCAGACGCCGACGCGCATCCTGCTCGCGGTCGGCGAGGAAATCACCGCACACGGCACGCTCTGGCGCGCGGGCGGCGGTCTCATCCAGCGTGTCGCGGGCGACGCGGCGCGGGGCTTCACCGAGGAAGACTGGAACCGCGCGCAGATCCTCTTCGCGTCGCTCACCGACGCCGAAATGCTCGACCCGACGCTCGCGACGCACGTCGCGCTCTATCGCCTCTTCCATGAGGACGGCGTGCGGATGGCCGCGCCCTATCCGCTTGAAGACCGCTGCACCTGCAACCGCGAACGGCTCGCCGCGCTGTTGCAGAGCTTCACGGCGGAAGAAATCGCCGATCTCATCGAGCCCGACGGCAAACTGCACGCACGCTGCCAGTTCTGCGCGCGGCTTTATCTCATCGACCCTGCGGAAGTGGCGGCGACTTAGTTCGCGCGGCGGTTCGTGTAGGGGCTGTCGAGCGCGAAGGTCGGCACGATGGCGACGAACGGCAGATGACCCTTCACGTCGATCATGCCGTAGTGCCCGCCCATCATGCCCGACGGCGCCGAAAGCGGGCAGCCGCTGGTGTAGGTGAACGCTTCGCCCGGCTCCAGCGTGGGCTGTTTGCCGACGACGCCATCGCCGCGCACTTCGTTCTCGTTCCCGGTGGCGTCGACGATGCGCCAATAGCGGTTGATGAGCTTCACCGTGCGCGCGGAGAGATTGGTGATCTCGATCGTATAGGCCCAGAAATACCGGTTGTCCGCCGGCGCGCTCTCGGCGGGCACATAAGCCGGCGTCACGCGGATGCGCACGCCTTCGGTGATTTCCTCGTACATGAATTCAGATCCGGTCGAGCGCCTGGATCACATCCTCGATCAGATCGTCCACATCCTCAAGGCCGACGCTCAACCGCACCGATCCAGGGGAAACGCCGATGTGCGCACGCGCCTCCTCGGTGAGCCGGCGGTGCGTGGTGGTGGCCGGATGCGTCGCCAGCGATTTCGCGTCACCGAGATTGTTGGAGATGTCGATGATCTCCAGACCGTTGAGGAAGGCAAAAGCTCCGGCCTGCCCGCCCTTCACCTCGAACGCAATGAGCGGCCCGCCGCCGGTCATCTGCTTGGCGTGCACCGCGCGGTGGGGATGGTCCGCGCGTCCCGGATAGAGCACGCGCGCGATATTCGGATGCTCCGCCAGCGCATCGGCGATCTTCGCGGCGGCGGCGCATTGCGCGGGCACCCGCAGATGGATCGTCTCCAGCCCCTTCAGGATCACCCACGCGTTGAACGGCGAGATCGCGGGGCCCGTGTGGCGCAAGTATTCGCGGTAGTGCTCGTCCATCAGCGCCTTCGACGTGAGGATCGCGCCGCCCAGCGTGCGGCCCTGCCCGTCCATGTGCTTGGTCGTCGAATACACCACCACATGCGCGCCGAGTTCGAGCGGCTTCTGGTTCAGCGGCGTCGCGAACACATTGTCGACGACGATGATGGCGCCCGTGGGCTTCAGGATGTCGGCGACGGCCTGCAGATCGACGGCGCCGAGCACGGGGTTCGAGGGTGTTTCGATGAGCGCCAGCCGCACGGGCTTTTGCGCGGCCTTTTTCCACTGTTCGAGATCTTCGCCATCGACGAGTTCAACCTCCACGCCGAAGCGCGGCAGGAAATTTTCCAGAAGCCACAGGCAAGACGAGAACAGCGCGCGCGGCGCGATCACGCGGTCGCCCGCCTTCACCACGCCGAGCACCGACGCCGTCACCGCCGCCATCCCCGAACCGACGCAGAGGCATTCCTCTGCGCCTTCCAGCAGCATCAGCCTCTCTTCGAGGATGCGCACCGTCGGGTTCGCATAACGTCCGTAGAGAAAGCCCGGCGACGTGCCGGCGAAGCGCGCATCGGCTTCTTCGGCGCTGTCATAGACGAAGCCCGAGGTCATCCAGATCGCTTCGCTCGTTTCCTTGTGCGGGCTGCGATTGATGCCGCCGCGCACGAGCTGGGTGGCCAGACCCAAAGGCTTTTTGGGCGTGTTCTTCTTGCTCATGTGCGGGCCTTCCAGACGATGTGTTCGATGCGCGAGAGGCGCACATCGGGGTGCTGGGCAAGCGTGTCGGCGATACGCCCCGCCTCGCTTGGATCGATGCCGCCAACGCGCAAAGAGAGCGTGCAGTCGCCATCGGTGAATTTGGAGCCCGACAGCGACAGCAATTGCGCCGAAGGTCCATTGGGCGCGCCCGCGAACGCATCGGCCACCGCCGCGAGCATCATCCAGGCGTCCGCCCCGGCGACGAGCAGATCATGACACGGGTCGAGCCCGGCCGGTTTCAGGGGAACATCAAGGGCGGTCACAGCACGAGCCTCGCAAGCATCTCAACAACGGCGCGCCGGCCGGAATCGCTTGCGGGTCAGGAGACACGCGACAGCCCAAAGCTCTCGCACCCCTCGTTTAGCGGCATTTTTAACGCGCCCGCAAGCAGAGTTCAAATCGGCGCGAGGTCCGTCTAGTGCGCCTGATCGCGCGCCGTCAAGCCTCATGAGTCTGGACAAGCTGGCCCCGTCATGGCCCAAGCAGCGCCCGACAGGAGCACGACATGGTCAGCCACGGCGTTCTGCCCGATGCCGAAATCCGCCGCGCGATCGAGCGCGGGTTCATCGAGCCCGGCCCCCCGCTTCACCGCGACCAGATCCAGCCGGCGAGCCTCGACCTGCGCCTCGGCGACATCGCCTACCGCATCCGCGCGAGCTTCCTGCCGGGCGCCGCCACCGTCGCCGAGCGTCTCGACGACGAAGTGGTGATGCATCGCATCGACCTCACGAACGGCGCAGTGCTGGAGACGGGCTGCGTCTATCTCGTGCCGCTGCTCGAACGCGCGGTGCTGCCGCCGCATCTGCACGGCGCGGCCAATCCGAAATCCTCGACGGGGCGCATCGACGTCTTCACGCGCCTGATCTGCGATCACGGCACGGCGTTCGATCACGTGCCCGCCGGCTATGAAGGCCCGCTCTATGCGGAGATCAGCCCGTGCACCTTCTCGGTGCTTGTGCGCACGGGCTCGCGGCTGTCGCAGCTGCGCCTGCGTCGCGGCCCCCCGCATCCGAAGCGCTCGATCGATTTCAACATCGATCTTTCGCTCGACGGTCCCGTCGGTTTCCGCGCGAAGCGCCATTCGCATGTGATCGATGTGGAGCGTCTCGCGCAGCACGACCCGCGCGATTTCTGGGAGCCGCTGGAAGCGCGGCGCGGCCGCCTCGTGCTCGATCCCGGCGAGTTCTACATCTTCGCGTCAAAGGAGCCGGTGCTGATCCCGCCCGACGAAGCGGCGGAAATGGCGCCGATCCGGCCCGAGCTCGGCGAGTTTCGCGCGCACTATGCGGGCTTCTTCGATCCGGGCTTCGGCATACCCCCGCACGAAGGCAAGGCGGTGCTCGAAGTGCGCTCGCGCGACGTGCCGTTCATTCTGGAAGACGGACAGCCTGTCGGAAAGCTCGTGTTCGAAGCGCTCTCAGGGCCGTGTGAAAAGCTTTATGGCGAAAGCGGATCGAGCTATCAGGGGCAAGGCTTGAAGTTGTCGAAGCATTTTGCGCCATGGGGCTGAATTATACTCCTCACCGTTGCTACGCTGGTTTCTACTTCGATGATCTGGAAGAGTATTGGGGGGGCCATTGCGGAGCTGAGCGCTTTGCTGGTGCAAACACCCGATGACCATGTCGCACTTAATAATCGCGGGTTGATGCACTTGGAAATTGGTCAAGAGGCGCTAGCCGAGAGAGATTTAAAAGCCTCCTGCATCCTGGCCACGGCAGACCCGCTCCCGCATGAGAATTTAGGAAGTTTACTAGAGAAGCGCGGCGAACACGATCTGGCAATCCAGAGCTATCAGCGAGCGCTGGATATAGCGCCAGACAGGACCACCGCTCGCGCGACACTTGCTCGGATACGCTCCGGGGGTGAGCGATCAGAAAACAGTTGACGCTGTTCGCCTCGGCGCCTTGTCTTGCGGTACGCTGCAGCAAGGGAGGGCCAGATGGTGAAGCCGGTGAAATTCGCGCACGTCGTCTATCAGACGCGCCGTTACGACGAGATGATCTCCTGGTATCAGAAGGTGTTCGAGGCCGACGTCGTCCACCAGGATCCCGCGCTCGCCTTCATGACCTATGACGACGAGCACCATCGCTTCGCCTTCGCCAATCTCGCGCTGCTGAAACCGGAAGGCGAACGCCTCGGCGAGCGCGGCGAAATCGGCGTCAATCACGTCGCCTATACCTATGCCGACGCGAAGGATCTGCTGCAGACCTACAAGCGCCTGAAGGCGGAAGGCATCACGCCTTACTGGCCCGTGCATCACGGCACGACCCTGTCGCTCTACTACAAGGACCCCGACGGCAACCGGATGGAATTCCAGGTCGATTGCGGCGCGGTCGCCGACGCTGTCGAATTCATGAAGAGCGAGGCGTTCGCCGCCAATCCGATCGGCATCAGCTACGATCCCGATCGCCTGCTGGCGCAGTATGAAAGCGGCGCGACGGAAGATGAACTCATCCGCCGTCCCGACGGCCCCGCATCCGGCATTCCCGCCGATCACGGCATGACCTGATGGGCCTCACCGACCTCTTCACCCTCATCGCCGAGAAGTACGGCCTTCTCCCCGTCTATGCGCTGATCGTCGGGTTCGCGGGCGTGACGGCGGGCTCGGTGAAGCAGCTGCTGGGGATGCTCGCGATCATGGCGGGCGTCTATGTGACGATGTTCCGCGCCTTCAATCTCGGCGGCGATCTCGACGTGTTCGGTTTTGCAGAACGCTTCAATCTGCATCCCGATGTCGTCAACGGCGTCTCCGCCGCGCTCTTCGTGTTCGGTCTGGGGTTTGCGGTGTACGGCGTGAAGCGCCTCATCGTGCGCAAACCGCGCGACGCGTAGCACACACAAAAAAAGCGCGGAGCCCTTCGGCCCCGCGCCTTCATCGCATCCTGCAATCAAGCGTTACGGACGGTCCGCTTCGCGCTTGCGCTGCGCGTCCACGTCGGCCTTCTTGATCGCGTCCTTCGCGTCGCCCATCGCTTCGTGGACTTCGCCCTTGGCCTTGTCGACAGCGCCTTCGACCCGCAACTTGTCGTTGCCCGTCGCCTTGCCGAGCGCATCTTTCGCGGCGCCAGAAGCCTTGTCCGCCGCGCCCTTCAGGTGTTCCTTGTCCATGTCAATGCTCCCTTGTTGCGCCCGACCAACCGCCAGCGCGCCCAAGAGTTCCACCCTGCGCGCGACGGACGCACGCCTCACCGCAACTCGAACATCACCGTCACGTTCGCCGTGAGATCCACTTCGCCGGCCTGCACGGGCGTCGATTCATTCGCGGCCATGCGCATGGCCATCTGCGGCATGGGGCGCGGCAGATCGACGGAGCCGCCCTCCTGGATCGCAATGATCTTGTGCACGCGCATGCCGACGGCCTGCGCATAGACGTCGGCGCGGGCACGGGCCTTCTTCAGCGCCTCGGCGCGGGCGCGATCAAGCGCGGCGTCGGGCTCATTGAGACCGAACTGGATGCCGTTGAGCTGGTTGCCGCCCTGCTGCACCAGCGCATCGACCGTCTTGCCGACGTTCGCGAGATTGCGGACCTTCACGCTCACCGTGTTGGTCGCCTGGTAGCCGGTGACGCGCGGCGGGACGTTTTCGGCATAGACCGTTTGCGGCTGGATCGAGAGCTGGGACGTCTGGATGTCGCGGTCGGCGACGCCGGCGCGCTTGATCGCCGCGATCACCGCCGTCATGCGGCGCGCGTTTTCAGCGAGCGCGGCTTCGGCCGTCGGCGCCTCTGTGACCACGCCCGCCGTGACGGTGGCGATGTCGGGCCGCTCGGACGTGCGGGATTCAGCGGAAACGGTGAGCGTCGTGCCTTCGATCATCATCTGATGATGCCCGGCGGCGGGCGCGGTGTCTTGCGCCATGGCAGGCGCGAGGGTGATCGGGGACGCAGCCATCGCGAGGGCGGCGGCGTAGGGTACGAGTGAGCGCATGAGGGTTCCTCCACGTCGCCGTTGGACCGGCGAAACGCGGAGGAATCAAGGCGTTGGCGCGCAAATGGTTCCCTCTACGCCCCGCGCGAGTGGTCGAATTCCACGTCGCGGCGGGCCGACACGATGGTCACCACCACGCCCGCGAGCACGTCGAGCAGCGACATGATCATGATCGTGAAGAAGACGCTGGTGGCGAAAGCCGCGTTCAGCAGGAACTCCACCAGGCAGACGATGAACACCAGCATCGAGAGCGCGTGGTTGAAGATCGCCGACGTGCCGGTCGATGTGGACTTCAGCAATTCGATGAACAGCAGGACCAGAGCGATCAGCACGAGGATATCGCCCCACGCCACATTCCATACGGCGTTCGAGGCCATCGGCACAGCGAACGCGATGCTCGCCAGCTGCTGCACGACAGCCGAGGCGTCGCCGGACATCGCCATCCCGCCGAACGCGATCATGTTGTAGATCAGCACCGGGATCAAAATCAGCGGAAAGACATTGAACGCTGCGGCCATCGAACCACTCCCCTCATTTCCCCCGCCGGCGCGCGACTTCGCAGCGCGGCGTATCGTCATCGCTTCCTGCATGGTCATGCCGTCGCGACTCATAACTCGTCTGCCCCCTTTGGATCACGGAGACGGCTCCTGAGCCACATGACGCCGAACAGATCGGTGCCCGCAGCCGCAAGACGCCCCAGATTGGTGTATTTCGAGCGCCCGGCCCCCCTCGGCCGGTGATTGACCTCGAAATACTCCACCCCGAACCCTTCGCGCATCATCAGCGCCGGCATGTACCGGTGCATATGGTCAAAGTACGGGAGAACAAGGAAGGCGTCACGCCTGAACACCTTGATCCCGCAGCCGGAATCCACGGCGCCGTCACCCAGAAGCGACTGTCGGACCCCGTTGGCGAGCTTGGAGGCCCAGCGCTTGGCGGAGGTGTCCCGGCGCTTCAGGCGGACGCCCGAGACCATGGAAAGCCCTGCCGGCGCGTCCTGGCGGCTGATCCGGCCGAGAAGCTTCGGCAAATCCGCCGGGTCGTTCTGGCCGTCGCCGTCGAGCGTGCCGACCAGCGGCGCCCGCGCCACGGCCACGCCGGAGCGGATCGCGCGGCTTTGCCCGGCGTTCTTGCGGTGCCCGACGATGCGCAGCTGCGGGATTTGGGCCCGCGCGGCGGCGAGTTCGGCGCGGGTGTCGTCCCGGCTCGCGTCATCGACGAAGATGATTTCGTGGGAGCGGCCCTCGAGGGCGCGCGCGATCTCGCGCGCCAGATCGGCGGCGTTGCCGGCCTCGTTGTAGACCGGCACGACCACGCTGAATTCGATGCTTTCGGCCAAGCCGCGCCGCCCCGGTGGAAATCGTTGGAACTGAGTTGAGGGCGCGTCCTAGCGCCTTGCGCCCCATAAGGCGAGCCCGGCGGGCATTCCAATCTCAACCCTTCTCCCCCGGGAGGGGGCGAAGAGAAAGCTAAGCCTGGTTCGCCGCCAGCCGCATCTTGGCGGCGTGCTTTTCGGCGTACATGGCCTCGTCGGCCCGGGCGAGCAGGGTCTCGGCGTCTTCCGGGGCCTCCGCGGCGAAGGGGTGGACGCCCACGGACGCCGCCAGCGGGTGGGTCACGCCTTCGAAGGTGAAGGGGGTCGCCTGGATGATCGCGGCCAGCCACTCGGCCTTGCGACGGGCTTCGTCCGGGGCGGCGTTGGCGAGCACGACGGCGAATTCGTCGCCGCCGATGCGCCCGACGATGTCGGAATCGCGCACCTGCACCAGCAGGAGCTTGGCCACATGCGCGAGCGCAGCGTCGCCCACGGCGTGGCCGAACTGGTCGTTGATGGCCTTGAAGCCGTCCATGTCGATGAAGATCACGGCGGCCTGCGTCTTGTAGCGGCCGACATAGGAGATGACGCGGTGCAGCTCGCGCACCAGCGCACGACGGTTATACACAGGCACCAGCGGGTCGCGGTCGGCGAGGCCCTGCGCGATGGCGAGGCCCTCGGCGAGATCGGCGTTTTCCTGCGCCAGCATGGCGGTTTCGGCCATGAGCGTATCCACCGCCGCCCGCACATTGGCGGGCAGCTTCGAGCGCTTCATGCCGAATCGGCGCTCGAACGGGTCCATCCCGTCCGCCGTCGCGCCGAAAAGCTTGCCGCGCATGGATCCTCCAGAATCTGGAAGGGACAATGCGGGGCCGTGGTTAAGGCGCCGTGAATCGACGGGGGCGGAAAGGTGGCAGCGCGCAACCCCTTCTTGCGTCCCGCCGCTCGCCTTCCCACACTCCCCGCACGCCAAGGGAGAACGCCATGACCGACTTCGCCGCCGCTTCCGTGGAAGAGCATGTCCGGGCGCTGAATGACGGGGAGGTCTCGGCGGTCGAACTGGTCGATGGCGCCATCAAACGCATCGAGGCGCGCGACGGGGCGATCAACGCCGTCATCATCCGCAATTTCGATGCAGCGCGTTCGCAGGCGCAGGCCGCCGACCAGGCGCGCAAGGCGGGCGAACGCCTGCCCCTGCTCGGCGTGCCGGTGACCGTGAAAGAGGCCTACGCGACGAAGGGCCAGCCGACGACATGGGGCCTTGAGCCGCTGCGCGGCGTGCTGGCCGCGGAAGACGCCGTCGCCGTGACGCGCCTGAAAAACGCCGGCGCCATCGTGCTCGGCAAGACCAACATCCCGCCGAGCCTCGGCGACTGGCAGTCGGTCAATCCGATCTACGGTCGCACGAACAATCCGCACGACCTCACGAAGACGCCCGGCGGATCGTCGGGCGGTTCGGCGGCGTCGCTCGCGGCGGGCTATGTGCCGCTGGAAATCGGCTCCGACATCGGCGGCTCCATTCGCGTGCCGTCGGCGCTGTGCGGCACGTTCGGCCACAAGCCGAGCTGGGAGCTCGTGCCCATGTGCGGGCACACGCCCGGCGGCGTGGCGGGCGCGAAAGTTCTGCTCGGCGTCGGCGGGCCGATGGCGCGCACGGCGAACGATCTCGATCTCGCGCTGTCGGTGCTCGCCGGCCCAGACGATGACGAAGCGCACGGTTACAAAGTCGCGCTCGCTGCGCCGCGTGCAACGCGGTTGAAGAATTTTCGCGTTCTGGTGCTCGATGCGCATCCGATCGCGCCGACCGATTCGGAAGTCGCCGCCGCCGTGAATGCACTCGCCGACGATGTCGCGAAGGCCGGCGCGAAGGTCATGCGCGCATCGCCCGCGCTGCCCGATCTCGCCAAGGCGTTCGACAACTACAACACCATGCTCTTCACGATCATTTCCCGCTTCGGCGCCAACGCGAAGCCGATCAGCGCGCATGCGTGGATGAACGAACTCGATGCACACGAGGCGTTCCGCAAGCAGTGGGCGGCGTTCTTCAAGGATATCGACGTGGTGCTTTCACCGACGTTCGGCGTGCCCGCGTTCCCGCACAACGACGATCCCGCCTGGGAAAAGCGCACCATGCGCGTGGGCGACAAGGACACCCGCTACGGCGACCAGCTCGGCTGGCCCTCCATCGCCGCGCACGCCCACCTGCCGTCCACCGCGTTTCCCATCGGTCGCACGAAAAGCGGCCTGCCGCTCGGAGCGCAGGCCATGGGCGGCTATCTGGATGATCGCACGACGATCGCATTCGCGGCGGCGGTGGAGGAAGAGCTGGGGCGGAAGGCGATCTTGGCGTTGTGAACGAGGCCGCTTTCCCTTCTCCCCCGCGAGGGGGAGAAGGTGTCCGAAGGGCGGATGAGGGGGCGAGGTTCAGGATGAGGTCTGGTGGTGCGGCCAATCGCGTGGACGCCCCCTCATCCGTCGACTTCGTCGACACCTTCTCCCCCTCGCGGGGGAGAAGGATCAGATCGACATTTTGGAATTGAAGTTCAAATGACCAAATTCTCCGTCCTCGATCTCGCGCCCATCGTCGAAGGCGGCGACGCGCGGCAGGCGCTGATGCAGTCGCGCGATCTCGCGCAGCATGCGGAGCGCTGGGGCTACAATCGCTTCTGGGTGGCCGAGCACCATTCGATGCCCGGCGTGGCGAGTGCTGCGACCTCGGTGCTCATCGCGCACATCGCGGCGGGCACGAATACCATCCGCGTCGGCGCCGGCGGGATCATGCTGCCGAACCACGCGCCGCTCGTCATCGCCGAACAGTTCGGCACGCTGGAAGCGCTGTTTCCCGGTCGCATCGATCTAGGCTTGGGCCGCGCGCCGGGCACAGATCAGGCTGCGGCGCACGCGATGCGGCGCACGCTTGTGGGCGACCTCGATCGCTTCCCTCAGGATGTCGTCGAACTCATGCGCTATTTCGAACCCGCACAGCCGGGCCAGCGCGTCGTCGCGATCCCGGGCGAGAACTCCGACATTCCAATCTGGATCCTCGGCTCAAGCCTCTACGGCGCGCAGCTCGCCGCGATCCTCGGCCTGCCGTTCGCGTTCGCGTCGCACTTCGCGCCGCAGCAGATGCTGCAGGCGCTCGACGAATACCGCACGCGCTTCAAGCCCTCCGCGCGCCTCGCGAAACCCTATGTGATGCTCGGCTTCAACATCTTCGCCGCCGAGACGAGCGAGGAAGCGCATCTCCTCTCCACCTCGATCATGCAGGCGTTCGTGAACTTGCGGCGCGGAACGCCGACGAAGCTGCAGCCGCCGGTGAAGGACTACGACGCCACGCTCTCGCCCATGGATCGCGGCATCCTCGGCGCGCTGACGAGTTGCGCCGCCATCGGCACGGTGAGCGAAGTCCGCACGCAGGCCGCCGCCTTCATAACCCGCACCGGCGCCGACGAACTGATGGTGACGAGCCAGGTGTTTGATCACGCCAAGCGCCTGCGGAGCTTCGAACTGGCGGCGGAGGCGTTGCACGGTTTGATAGCCAAGGCCGCGTAAACCCTCCCGCTTGCGCGACTCACCCCCTCCCCTATAACCGCCGCTTTCGCGGAGCCCCTCATGACCGCCGCCTCTCCACGTGTGGGCCTCATCATGGGGTCGAAGTCCGACTGGGAGACCATGTCGCTGGCGGCCGCCGCGCTCGACGCGCTGGGCGTGGCTTATGAGGCGAAGGTCATTTCCGCGCACCGCACGCCCGCACGCCTCGTCGAATATGCGACCACCGCCAAGGCGCGCGGCCTCCACGTCATCATCGCCGGGGCCGGCGGCGCGGCGCACCTGCCGGGCATGGTCGCGTCGATGACGCCGCTGCCGGTGCTCGGCGTGCCGGTGCAGTCGAAGGCGCTGAACGGCATGGACAGCCTGCTGTCGATCGCCCAGATGCCCGCCGGCGTTCCGGTCGGCACGCTCGCCATCGGCGCAGCAGGCGCCACGAATGCAGGCCTGCTCGCGGGCGCGATCCTCGCACTCAACGATCCAGACATCGCCGCGAAACTCGACGCCTATCGCGCACGCCAGACCGCCGATGTCGGCGAAAATCCATCCGGCGCGTGATGCTGCCCATAGGCGCAACCATCGGCATTCTCGGCGGCGGCCAGCTCGGCCGCATGGTCGCGAGCGCTGCCGCGCGCCTCGGCTTCGACGCGCACATCTACACCGACGAAGCGGATGCGCCCGCCTCGCGCGTCGCCGCGCGCACGACGGTGGCGAGTTTCGACGATGAAGCCGCGCTCGCGAATTTCGCGGCGGTCGTCGATGTCGTCACCACCGAATTCGAGAACGTCCCCGCGCATTCCGCCGAAGCGCTGATCGCATCGGGCGCCCTCGTGCGGCCGGGCGCCAACGCGCTCGCCATCGCGCAGGACCGCGTGCTGGAAAAGCGTTTCCTCAACGAAGCCGGCGTGGCGACGACCCCCTACGCCGCGATCGAATCCCTCGGCGATCTCGAAGCCGCGCTGCAAGGCGTCGCCCCGCCCGCCATCCTGAAGACCCGCCGGATGGGCTATGACGGCAAGGGCCAGGCGCGCCTCACCAGCACCGACGACGCGACGCCCGCCTGGGAAACCATCGGCGCGCAAGCCTCGATCCTCGAAGCGATGGTCGCGTTCGAGCGCGAGATCTCCGTCATCGCGGCGCGCGGCGCAGATGGTTCGTTTGCCGCGTTCGATCCGCCGGACAACACGCATGTCGGCGGCATACTGCGTGTGAGCCGCGCGCCTTCGACATTGCCGCCGCAGATCCTCGACGACGCCATCGCCGCCACGCGCCGCGTCGCCGATGCGCTCGATTATGTGGGCGTGCTGACGGTGGAATTCTTCGTGCTGCGCGACGGCCGTTTGCTCGCGAACGAAATGGCGCCGCGCGTCCACAACTCCGGCCACTGGACCGAAGCCGCCTGCCTCACCAGCCAGTTCGAACAGCATGTCCGCGCCATCGCCGGCTGGCCGCTCGGCCCCACGGACATGCTGGCGCGCGCGGAGATGCACAATCTCATCGGCGCCGACATGGACGACGTCCCCGCGCTGATCGCCGACGCGGACGTGCGGCTCACGCTCTACGGCAAACGCGAAACCCGCGACGGCCGGAAGATGGGGCATTTTACAAGGTTGGCGCGATAGGTAGTTTCGCGCAACAATTTAGGGGGCGCCTCGGATGTCCAAAGTCCAGCTGCGCAATCTCTCACTGGCGCTGCTTCTGCTCCTGACGGTCATCACCTGCATGCGCGCGCAGCAGAACAACCCAACTGCAGCGAGCTGCGAAGTCTATCAAGCCTTTGGGATGCACCGGGTCGATCAGACCAGGTTTACCTGCGCGATCTGACAGACCACTGGTTTGCATTTGATGACGATCGAGTAGCGCCCAGAATGTGGCGCCGATCACATAAGCCAAGCGAAGAGTTCGAGCTGGACACCAGCGCGATGTTCGACAGCCTACGAAAAAGCCTAACGCTGTCGACGAACTCCTGCTTTGAGAAGCGTCGCGACCAGCACACGGGATTGCGGGGAGACTTTGAGGCCGCACTCTCGGAAGCGAGCCAGCGAAATTCCGACGACAAGGCCAGTGTCTGGACATTTTCGCCCGTCGGATTTTCCCCAGATGGGCAAGAGGCGATGTTCTTGGTGGAAACCTACTGCGGCATGCTTTGCGGCGGCGGGCACTTCGTTCTGATGCGGAGAGAAAACAGGAAATGGCGAGAGGTCGCATTCTCACAAGCCTGGATTTCTTGAGACGACAATTCACGCGGACGACGAAATAGCTCGAACAACCCTTCTCCCCCGCGAGGGGGAGAAGGTGGCCGCGAAGCGGTCGGATGAGGGGGTGTTGGGCAGGACAGAGTGATGTCTCGGCGCCGCGTTTCATCCTGCGACCCGCCCCCTCATCCGCCCCTCCGGGGCACCCTCTCCCCCTCACGGGGGAGAAGGGAAAATTACAGCGCGTTAGGGGGATTCCCACCGCCCAATACGCCGACTTTCACCCCGCAATCCGACCGGGTCCAGACCCGCGCCATACTCCTACCCACGAAAGGAGGTTGGCGCGATGAAGCCACGTATCGACGACACGCAACTACGCGCCAACACGGCGCATCACTGGTCCCTGATCCTGGCCATCCTCTCGCAGGTGGGCCAAGCCATCGCGTTCAACGCGGTGCTGGACTGGAGCGTCTATCGCGCGGCCGATCGCTGGCTGCGCGATATCGAGGCGTTTGCGCGCCGCGTGCTGCTTCCGCTGGCCGTGGGGCTGAAGTTCAAGCCCGTGCAGCGCACGAGCGGCCCGCCGCCGCCGGCGTGGCGTCCTTACGAGTACAAGCCGCGTGAAGTGAAACCGCTGTTCCGGCTGCAGTTGTTCGGCGGCCCGCCTGCGCCCTATGCGTTGGTGGAAACACGCCGGCGCACGCAGAGCTGGGATGAGTGGCGCGCTGCGCCACTCGACTACGATGCGGCGCCGCTGCATCAGCGGATTGCAGCGCTGCGCGCGGTCTGCGCCGATCCGATGCATCACGCACGCCGCATGGCGCGGCGCATGGCGCATCGCTTCGACCGCACGCCCAAGGTGCTGCGCCAGCTCGCGCGCAAACGCCCATGCATGGAGCTGCGCAATGCGCTGCTCGCGCATTTTCGGCAGAGGCCGGAAATGTTCGTCAGCGGCGTGCTGCGTTCCGGCGCCGATCCGCCTTCACCACAAGACGATTTCGGAAATGTCGTTCCGCTCTTCAACGCGCACTATGCGCGGCGCCTCGTCATGCTCGATCGAACGGGCAAGCCGAAAACGCCGCGGCAGAAGCGGATCTTTCTCTACGACCACGAGATCGAGGACATCAAAAAGCGGACGCCGCGGATCCTGGCGTGGAACGAGAAGCACAAGGCGGAGTGGCGGGCGGAGGCGAAGTTGCGGCGCCAGGGGAGTTCAGGATGAAACCAACTCTTCGTCATTCCGGGGCGACCGAAGGTCGAACCCGGAACCCAGGCGTTCAAGCGAACCCGCTCAACCCAGTCCCCTGGGTTCCGGATCAACGCTTCGCGTTGTCCGGAATAACGGAGCTGAAAGGCGCTAAACCCGCCGCCCAAACGCCTTCGCCGCAGCGCCCACCGCCGCGACCGCCATCGCCGCCGCCGGCGCTGCCTGAGCCTTCAGCTTCTCGATCTGCATCACGTTCTCGATGCGGCGGTCGAGGAAATCGAGAGTGCGGGTCATGTCGTCGCCCGGTTCGGCGAGCCAGCGGGCCATGGTCGAGCCGAGGACGCCCACGAGAATGGCGCGCTTGGAGTAATAGTTCTCGTCCGTGGAGCGATCGCCCAGGAGGCGCCAGATGCGGTCGGCGGTGCGCCAGACGAAGGTGGCGCCTTCCCCGGCGCGGAACGGGCGGATCATGGCCTGCACAGCCTTGGCCTCGGCGGCCTTGTGGGGGGCGAGGGTATCGAGCCGGGCGACCACCGCCGCGCGGACCCGCTCGCGGATCTTCAAGGACAGAAGGTTCACCTTCTCAAGGCGTTGGGCCATGCCGGCGTCCGCCCAGTCGGCGAAAGCGTCGATCATGTCGAGGGTTCCACGGGGCGCGGCGAGGAGCAGTTCCCCCTCGATCAGGCCGAGGGCCTCGGCGGCTTCTTTCAGGGTTCCCGCCGACCACCCCTTCTCGGCGGCGATGGGCAGAAGGGCTTCCAGCAGCCGGGCGCGCAGGCGCTCGGAGGGAGCCAGATCGGGACGGATGGCGACGATATCGGTCATGGGCGCGGCCTTACTCCTCCCCATCGCCAGTGTATATGCGTCGAATTCCTCGCTGGAATTCTCCGGGGACACGCGCTCTCGCGGTGGACAGGAGGGGAGCCTTTTGCTACGGCTCCCGCCTCAAAATCGGGCAGAACAGCACGGCGGGGAGGACCCCCGACGGGATTTCGTTGTTTTGCAGACCGGTACACAAGCTGGAGGACGGGTCATCGTTCAGATTTTCGTGCGCGACAACAACGTCGATCAGGCGTTGAAGGCGCTGAAGAAAAAGATGCAGCGGGAAGGCACTTTCCGCGAAATGAAGCGCCGGACGCACTACGAGAAGCCCTCGGAAAAGCGTGCGCGTGAAGACGCCGAAGCGGTGCGCCGGGCGCGCAAGCTGGCCCGCAAGCGGGCCCAGCGCGAAGGTCTCCTGCCGGCGACGCCGCGCAAGGTGCCGGGTGCGCCGGGCACGACGGGCGGCCCGGGCGGCCGCAAGTAGCATTTCCGTTTCGGCGGACGTCTGGCGCCCGACTCTGGAAGGAGTCCGGGCGCTTCGTCGTTCTAGACGGCCTTGTTCGAGAACAGGCGCCGCCGGATGCTCGCCGCGCTCGCCTGGTTCACCACCCCCGCGTGGAACACCCGCGACGCGCCGACCAGAACGAGCCCGACCGTCGCGATCATCAACAGCACCGGCCCGAAGAACTCGACCGGACCGAGCCCTGCCGGCGCCCGCATCATCATGATGAAGGGGGTGAACAGTGGGAACCACGAGGCCCCCACCACCAGCGGCGCGTTCGGGTTCTGCAAGGCCGGCATGAGAAACAGGATCGGCAGCGTCAGCACCAGGAACACCGGCCCCAGCAGCGACTGCGACTCCTGCAGCGTGTCGCACAGCGAGCCGAGCGCCAGGAACAGCGCCCCGTAGATCAGGTAGCCGCCAAGGAAAAAGATCACGAAGGCGCCGATCAGCGAGGGATTCAGCGCCGCCTGCGCGAGGTCGACGCCCACGCCCGCCGTGCTCGCCATGCCGAGCGCACCGCCCCCCAGCAGGCCCCAGACGCTGAACAGGGTGAAGCTCACCGCCGCCACGCCGAGGAGCTTGCCGACAAGGATCTGCAGCGGCGAGGCGCTGGTCAGCAGCGAGTCGAGGATCTTATTGGACTTCTCCTCGATCACGCCGGTGAGCAGCATGTTCGCCACCCCCATCACCGCGCTCCACAGGACGAAAGACAGCACCATGCCCACAAGGTACGGCGCCCTTTCGCGGTCAGTGACCGCCGCCCCCGGCGCGCCGCGCGGATCGTACTGTTCCAGCGTCGGCGCCAGCGCCTCGATGCGGGTCGTCTCGGCGGCGTCGAGTCCCCGCGCGGACAGCGCTTCCGCCCGCATGCGCCCCGACACCGCCCGCACCGCGCGATCGGCGGCGCTTCGATCGGTGAGGTTCGTGCTCCAGTAATCGATCGAGACCGCCTCGCCCGACCGCTTCACGAACAACGCCGCGAACAGCGGACGTTGCTCGCCTTCGACGGTGAGGGTCTTCTGCCCCGTCAGCCACGGGCCGATGTCCCTGGCCGTCGTCGCCGGCGCAGGCGCCACGACATACCTCGGCAACGCGTCAGCGGACCGCGCCGCGAACGATGCGATGATAGCTTCAGCGTCACGGACATCCTCGGCGATCACAACCAGCGCCCGCGTCGGTTCGGCGCGCCCCGCCAGCATGGGTCCCACTGCGAACAGCGCCAGCAGCAAAGGCGCCGTCAGAAGCGACAGCCAGAACCCCCAGGCCGCGACGTAGGCGAGGTACTCACGGCGCGCGATCAGATAGATTTCCCGCATGCGTCCCCGCGTAGTGAGAAACGCTTTCGCCGCCAAGTGCTCAGCGAGCGAAGCAGGAGGGTTGAGCGTGCGCGCCGCTGCCTCTATCCCCCCTCCATGTCCGCACCCTATGCCCGCCTTCTCTCGTCCATCACCGCCGTCGCGGCCGCGCCCATCGAGAAGGAAAAGACGCTCGCGCGTACGCTCGAATATCTCGACGACGCCGGGCGCATGCAGGTGGACACGCGGCGCGGACCGTTGACCTTCACGTCGCGCCGCAGCGTCGGCGCCTACAAGATGGCCAAGGCCTGGGACGACGAACCGGAAACGCTGAAGTGGGTCGACGACCACGTGAAGCCCGGCGACGTGGTGTGGGACATCGGCGCCGCCATCGGCGTGATGGCGATGTATATCGCGCTCGATCCGAAGGTGCGCGTCGTCGCGTTCGAACCGAAGGCGGCATCGTACGCGCTGCTCGTGGATCACCTGTCGATGAACGGCATGGGCGAGCGCGTGGACGCGTATTGCCTCGCGCTGTCGGATGAACGCAAGCTCGCCTCGTTCCGCGTGGACACGCGCCAGCCCGGCGGCGCCTCGAACGGACTCGACAACACGCCCAACCAGTTCGGCGCCGGCAGTGCGGCGCTCATCCAGTCGGCGCTGACGATCTCGATCGACGAATTCCAGACGCTTTACGGCGCGCCGCCGCCAACGCATCTCAAGCTCGACGTGGACGGTATTGAAGGCGTCATCCTGCGCGGCGCGGTGAAGACGTTGCCGAGCGTGAAAAGCGTGATCGTGGAAGTGGAAGGCGAAAACCTCAAGCACGTCGAGGAACGCATCGAGCATCCGCTCTTCAGCGCGGGCTTCTACGAGGACGCCAACGTGCGCGGCGCAGGCTCAAACCGCAATCGACTTTATCTACGCCGGTAGCTATTCCATATCGCCGATGACGCCCTCGCCGACAATCCGCACGAATGCATCGTGCAGCGTCGCGCGGGCCGGTTCGTAGAGCGCCAGCGGCGCATTCACCGCCGCACACGCCGCCAGCAATCGCCGCGACGCGCTGGCGTCATCGAGCGCAACGCGCCACTTGCGATGGCCGTGCGCCTCGCCGTCGTTCTCGGTGCGGAAACCGTGCGAAGCGAGCGCTGCAGCGAGATCGAATGCGCCTTCGGTTTCAATGGTCGCCATGCGCGGCACCACCGCCAGCGCCTCGCTCACCGTGCCCTCGAACGCCTTCTTGCCATTGGCGATGAGCACAATGCGATCACACAACCGTTCCGCATGCTCCATCACATGCGTGGAAAACAACACCGTACGCCCCGACGATGCGAGATCGCGCACCAGCGTCTCCACGCCGCGCTGGTTCACCGGATCGAGACCGGAGAACGGTTCGTCGAGCACCACGAGGTCGGGCTGATGCGCGATGGCGGCGGCGAGCTGGACCTTCTGCGCCATCCCCTTCGACAGCGTCTTGATCCGCTTGTTCGCATAGGCTGAGAGACCTTGCGCCTTGAGCAGCACATCGGCGCGCGCGCGCGCATCGGACGCCTTCATCCCCTTCAGCCGCGCGAGATAGGTGATGAACGCGCGCGGCGTCATGGAGCGATAGACGCCGCGCTCCTCCGGCAGATAGCCGACGCGCCGCAGGCTCTCGCGCGAGATCGACGCCCCGAACAATTCGACCTGCCCTTGGTCCGGCGTCAGGATGCCGACGACGGTGCGGATGGTGGTGGATTTGCCCGCACCATTGGGCCCGAGCACGCCGGTGATCTGGCCCTGCGGCGCAGAAAACGACACGCCGTCCACGGCGCGCTTGTCGCCGTAGAACTTCACGAGGCCATTGATGGAGAGCGCGTCAGTCATGGGCGCTCGCGATAGCCTGCTTTGTCGGGCGCCGCCAGATTGACAGACGGGTCGCGGGGACGCACTTCGACCCTTCATGGCGCAACCTCTTGTCATCGGCATTGCGGGCGGCTCAGGCTCCGGCAAGACCACGCTCGCGCGCGCACTGGCGCACGCGCTCGAGCCCTCCGTCGTCATCATCGCCGAGGACGACTACTACCGCTGCGCAACGACCTTGCCTGGCTTCGACGCCAGGACCCACGACTTTGACGGTCTCGACGCCAAGGACATGCCGCGCCTCGCAACAGACCTCCTCGCGATCAAGGCCGGTAACGCCATCGAGAAGCCACTCTACGACTACGTGACCCACACGCGACGCGCGGACACGCAATCCATCGAGCCGGCGCGCCATGTCATCGTCGAAGGCATCCTCGCCCTCGCCGACGCCGAAGTGCGCGCGGCCTACGACGTTGCGGTGTGGCTCGACACGCCGGGCGACCTGCGTCTCCTCCGCCGCGTGCGTCGTGACGTTGCGGAACGGGGCCGTTCCATCGAGTCGGTCCTGAATCAGTACGAAAACACCGTGCGCCCGGCGCACCGCCGTTACGCCGCCGCGCAGGCCGCGGCCGCAGACCTCGTGCTCGACGCCGAGGGCGTGGGGCACGACCTCGACGCCATGGTCGCCCGCGTGCTGCGGGCGCTGCCGCGCTGAGACCTTCGCCTGCCGCGCGAAAACCCGGCCCTAAAAAAGCACAGATGACGGCGCTGCATGATCCGGGCTAAGTCGCGGCGTCACAGGGGAAATTTCATGAGACTGGCAACCTTCGCGGCCCTGGGAGCACTTCTCGTCGCGACCGCCGCGTCCGCGCAGCAGGCGACGCCACGTCTGGCGATCACGATCTACAACAACGACATCGCGCTGGTTGAAGACGTCCGCACCGTGCAGGTGGGGTCGGGCCGTACGCGACTTGAATTTCCGAACGTATCGGGCCGCATCCAGCCGGAGACAGCGTCGCTGAAGGCGGATGGCGTCTCCATCGTCGAGCAGAATTTCGATTTCGATCTGCTCACGCCCGTGAAGATGATGGAAAAGGCCGTGGGCTCGCGCGTGCGCATTGTGCGCACCAATCCGGCGACCGGGCGCGAAGTCATCGAGACGGCGGAAGTGCTCTCCGCGAACCAGGGCGTCGTGCTGCGCATCGGCGACCGCATCGAAGTGCTGCGCGACGACGGCCTGCCGGTCCGCGTGCTGTTCGACCGCATCCCGGAAAATCTTCGCGCCAAGCCGACGCTCTCCGTCACCGTCGACAGCGAACGCGCCGGCGCCCGCCCCGCTTCGCTGCGCTATCTCACGAGCGGCATCGGCTGGAGCGCCGATTATGTAGGCGTATTCGACGAACGCGCCGGCACGCTCGCCATGCAGGGCTGGGTGACGCTTACGAACCGCACAGGCGCCTCGTTCGCTAACGCGCACACGCAGCTCGTCGCCGGCGCGCCGGGCGAGACGGGCCGGCGTTCCAGCGGCGTGCGTCGCGCCGGCACGGGGGGCGCATCCAGCGACCAGACCTCGTTCGCCGACTACCACATCTATTCCCTGCCCGAGCCGACGACGATCGCCGAAAACCAGACCAAGCAGGTCAGCTTCCTCGATGCGCCGAACGCGCGCGCTTCGAAGGTGTATGACGTGGAGCGCAGCGGCTTCGGCACCGAGCGTTTCGCCGGCGGCGCGGCCGTGCGTCTGAACTTGCGCAACGCCCAGGACGTGGGCCTCGGTGCGGCGCTCCCGGAAGGCACCGTGCGCCTCTACACGAAGGACTCCACCGGCCGCGTGCAGTTCATCGGCGAGGACAGTATCGGCCACACGTCGGAAGGTTCCGACATCCAGCTCGACGTCGGCACGGCTTTCGACGTGACCTCACAGTCGACCATCGTGAAGCGTGAAAACCCGGTCGAGGGCGTCACGGTCACGGAGATGGCCTACGTCTTCCGCAATGCGCGCGCCGAAGCGGTGACGATCAACTTCGAACAGGGCGGCCTCAACGGCGATCACGATCTGCAGCGGCCGAGCCTGGAAGCCCGCAAAGTCGACGCCACGACCTACGCATGGGCGGTGCCAGTGCCCGCCCGGGGCGAAACACGCCTCACCTTCACCGTCCGTGAAGGCAAGCGCCGCGAAACGCCGCCGCCGCGCTGATGCGTTTCTTCGGCGCCTCCTTCGCGACGCTTCTGGCGTTCGCTTCGCCTGCCCCAATGCAACAAGCCGGGGCGCAGGAAACGCCGCGCGAGGTGCACGCGAGCGCGCCGAAGGCCGTGTCCGTGACAGTCTATCGCGACGACCTCGCGTTGATCACCGAGACGCGCGACGTCGATCTGCCCGGCGGGCCGGTGAAGATCGTCTTCGACGGCGTTCTGGACCGCATCATCCCGCAGTCGGCCATCGTGCGCGGTTTCGAGGGCGCGGAGGCGGAGCGCAACTTCGACTTCGACGGCCTGAACGGGCGCTCGCTGTTGCTGCGCTCCATCGGCCAGAACGTCACGATCCGGCGCACGCAGCCGGGCTCGGGCGCGGTGGTCGAGGAAACGGCGATGATCCAGGCGGCCGGCGACGGCATCGCGCTGCGCTACGGCGATCGTTGGGAAGCGCTCGGCTGCTCGGGCGTGCCGGAGCAGGTGATCTTTGCGCGCATTCCCGAAGGCTTGCGCGCGCGGCCGGCGCTGTCGACGGTGCTCACCGAGGCGCCGAGCGGCAAGCGCGAGGTCACGGTTTCGTACCTAGCAACTGGGCTCGAGTGGCAGACCGACTACGTGGTCACGGTGAACGAAGCCTCGACCCGCGCGGACCTCGTCGCTTGGATCACACTCACCAACGGCGGCGAGGAAGGCTTTGCCGACGCCACCGTCGGCGTCGTGGCGGGCGATCTTTCGCGCACTTTCTCCGATGTCGCGCGCGCGAATTTCGACCGCATGGCCCAGCGCGCCTGCTGGTCGATGGACACCACCACGGATTTTCCGCCCGACAACCGCGCCATGTTTGCAGGTTCCCCCCCGCCACCAGCGCCGCCACCACCACCGATGATGGCCGCGCCGGTCATGGAAATGATGGCGAAGGACGACAATATCGTCGTTACAGGTTCACGCATCCCGGCGCGTGAGGAACTCGGCGACTACCAGCTCTATCGTCTCGCCGAGCGCACCGGCGTATCGGCGAACCAGACCAAGCAGGTCATGTTCCTGGCGCGCGACGGCGTCGAACTGAACCGCATCCTGCGTCATGAAATCCGGCAGGTTGAAGAGAGCGACGCGGAAGCGGGGCCGACGAGGATCCTCTTCCGCACGAAGAACGAGGAGGCCAAAGGCCTCGGCGAACCGCTCCCGCGCGGGACCGCGCGCGTCTTCGCGCCGGAAGGCGATCTCGGCGTGCTCTACGCCGGTGAAAGCAGCACGCGCGACACCGCAGTCGGCCTCGACTGGGAACTCGAAACCGGTGAAAGCAGCGATGTCTCGGCGCAACAAACGATCACCCGCACGACAGTGCGGTCGTTGTCCGGAGATCGTGAGCAGGTGACGTCGGACGTATCGGTCGAACTTTCGAATGCATCGAATACCGAGCAGACCGTCGAACTCGTGCAACGCGTCCTCGGCGCATCTCAACGCGTGTCAAACGCCACCGCCCCGTGGATCACGAAAGACGGCGCGCCGACTTTCGTCGTGAAGGTCCCGCCCAACAGCCGCACGACGATCACCTATCGCGTGCGCTACATTCACTCCTAGCCGAGCGCGTCGAACCGAGCGCTTGCGCCTTTCCAATCGAGCAGGTTCTCGATCGCCTGCTTCAGGTACTTCGGTCGCTCGTTCTGCACGTCCAGATAATAAGCGTGCTCCCACACATCCAGCGTGATCAGCGGCACGTGCCCATCCAGGATCGGTGTGCCGGCGTCATGGTTATCCACGACTTCAAGTTTCGCACCCGTCCACACGAGCGAAATCCAGCCGCTGGCGAAGTGTTTCTCACCCTTCTCTGCAAGCAATTTGCTCAGCGAAGCGAGATCGCCGAAATCATCGGTGATGCGCGCCGCGAGTCCGCCGACCGGCCTGGTCGCGCCCGGCGCAAGACTTTCCCAGTAGCGCTCATGATTGAACGCCTGCGCGGCGTTGTTGAAAACCTGCTTGCCGTCGGGATCACCGGCGGACTGACGAATGATCTCCGCGTGATCAAGATCGGCGTACTTCGTGCCTTCGATCAGCTTGTTGGCCTTTTCCACATACGCCTTGTGATGAGCCCCGTAGTGCCTGGCGATGGTGGCGGCGGAGATGAAGGGCTGAAGCGCATCCTGCGCCCACGGCAACGGCGGCAGTTCGATGGGCATGGCGCACTCCTTTGGATGAGACAACCGATAAGGACGCGGCGCGGGAGCCCATGTTCCGTCATTCCTCCGGCGTGCGCACCTCGACGCCTGCGGCGCGCAGTCGGGTCACCACCCCGTCGCGCGCCAGTAGGCTGCGCATGCCCACCACGATCACCGACACGCCCGGCTGGCGCAGCGCTTCTGTCATCATGGCTGTGGTGTCATTGAGCGCGCGTCGCGTGGCTGAAACCATTGTAGGCATGGCGCCGAGGCAGTGATCGAAGCCGCGCTCTGCGGCCAGCGCGCGACCAATGTCGCCGCGCGCCCACCCCTGCGCCGCACCACGTGCGCCTGCCTGTCCAGCCTCCACCAGGCGCACCGCATCTTCGAGACAGACCAGCTGCGCCGCCTCGTCCAGCGCCACGAACTCGCGCAGAACCGGGTTCATGTCGTACTCCAAGCCCGCCTTCACACGCACACGTGCACGACGCGCAGAACGCTTGAGAGTGTCGAACGGTTCATCGGCCTGCATGTCGAGGCCGTCGTAGAAGTCCGTCGAGAGCAGCATCGCCGCCATGCCCGGTCGCCAACGCTCGTAGCGGCTTGCGGGCTTACCCGCCGCCGTGCGTGCCGCCACGAAGCGCGCACGCAACTCAGGCGACAGACGTTCTTCCAGCGGACCTTCGCCGCGCATCGCATTCTGGTTACCGAGAAAGAACGTGACCGCGCGGATCGTCGATATCTTGCCGGTCACGGGCGTCAGCAACGTGTTCGCCTCTTCCAGGCGGAGCTGCAAAGGCCGGGTGTCCCACGCGACACCCTTCGGCAACGCTGCGGGAGCGCCGAGGATCCACACAGTAGAATCCGCGTCGGTCGCCTTCCACCACGCGGGGCCCGGCACACGCGCCTGCACCACAAGTTCTTCGGCAATCACGGCCTCGGGATCGCCGGCTGCGTCCTGCGCGCCGGCAACGGGCGCGAGGGAGAGGAGGAGGACAGCGGCAAGAAGACATTTCAGACCCATGGCGTTGCATGCCCCGCGACGCAGCTGGCTGTCCAGCATGACAAATTTTCAATCCACCACCCGGAACCAGTCAGGGTTGTGCCGCGTAGTATCATTCAATCAGGCCGGGCCGCTGTCCCCCCATCCCCCCCAACCTGGTCTGATTGTATGGGCCGGATTCGCAAGGATCCGGCCCATTCTCTTTGTTTGCAGTTCGCCCAACACAAGTAAAAACCCCGACGCATCCGGCGCCGGGGTTTCTTCGTCTCGAATTTCGTTGCTAGCGGCGATCCGTCAGTGCGCCGGCCACTTCACGGACAAGGTGCGGCTGCCGTGAGGCGACAACGCCGGCGAGCACGGTGAGTCCCAGCGACACCAGGGGACGTTCCCGGAACGCAGCGGCGACAAGTTCCAGCGGTGCGACTGCGGTGAGGGGAGAATCAACGCTTTGCACGACCTCGACCTGGGCAGATTTTTCTTCTGCTTTCCCCGCCGAATGCCAAGCGAACAGCGCCACCGACACAGCCGCGATCGCTGAAACCACGCCCGCCGCAGCAGGCGCGCCGATGAGCGGTTCGGTGAACGCAAACAGAGCAAATCCCGCCGCCCAAACCGCGAGCGCCGCCGCCGCCGCGAAAGCGGCGACGGCGACGAATGCGAACGTCGTGCGGCGCATCAGCCGCGGCGCGAAAGCAACAGGCCGAGGAGCACGCCGGCGCCGAGCGCGGTCGCGGCGGTTGTGACCGGGCGTTCATGCATCTGCTTGGTCACAAAGGCCTGCGCCTTGTCAGCGCCTTCACCCGCAGCGTCGAGCGCATGGTTCAGGCGATCCTTGGACTGCGAAAACACATGGCGCGCCTTTTCGCCGCCGCTGGCGACGACGTCGTCGATCGTGGCCTTGATGGCGTCAGTCGTCTTGCGGGCGCCGTTAGCGACTTCGTTGTTGCGGTCGGTCATGCTCATGAGTTCGAACTCCTCCAGAAAATCCCGCATCGGATCAAGCGCCGTGCGTACCCGCGAACAACGTGACGCCTATTGTCGGGTTCCCCAATTCGTCTGCGACCCAATGGAAAATGGCGGAGACGTTTCCGCCTCCGCCATTTGCTTCACTGGATCGGTGCGACAGGTTCACGCCGCCGCACGCGGACGATGAAAGAAGAGCGCCTGCGCGATGGTGGCCTTGAGGGCGACGCGATCAAACGGCTTGGTGACGAGGTATGTCGGCTCAAGGCTTTCGCCTGTCAGCAGACGTTCCGGAAAGGCTGTCACGAAAACGACGGGCACGTCGAAAAGTTTCAGAATGTCGCTGACCGCATCGGTGCCCAGACTGTCGTCGGCGAGCTGGATATCGGCGAGTACGAGACCCGGACGACGACGCTTGGCTTCCACCAGCGCCTCCTCGCGCGTGCGGGCGATGGCGAGAACGCGGTGGCCGAGTTCTTCGGTGAGATCGGCGATGTCCATGGCGATGATCGCCTCGTCCTCTATGACGAGAACGTCAGTGGCGAGATCACGTTCAATCTCGGCCTGCGCCTCTTCGGCGTACCTCTCGGCTTCCGCGCCGCTCACACCGAGTATCTGTCCGACCTGCGGAAACGTGAAGCCCTCGACGACCGAGAGCAGCAGCGCCTGACGCGGCACGGGACTGAGGCCGCGCAGGCGTTCCTCGGGCGTTTCCGCCATGGCCGACCCTTCGCCACGATCCAGACCGATCGCAGCGCCAGTCACCTGTTGATAGAGACGGTAGAGACCGACCCGGGGCCCAAGCTCAGGATCAATCTGCGAGCCGCCGCTGACCAGCGCCTCCAGGGCGGTCCGGACATAAGCATCCCCCTTCGCCTGTGACCCGGTCAGGGCGCGCGAATATCGGCGCAGATACGGCAGATGGGCTGCAATCGTCGACCGGTCGGCCATTTTCCCTCACTACGCTGTCCTAGGAACCCTAGCGGAACTCAAACGCGGGAAGAAATAATGGGTTCCAATCTCCGGGAACCTTTTTCAGATTTGCGCGTCCATCCCCACGTTTCTAGACATCAAAGGGGTGGACGTGTGACCACATCGCCGGAACCACGCATGGCAAACAGCAAGGATGGCCCGGTCGAGCCCGGAGCGCCAGCGAGTGGCGCGAGCGCGCCGGAGGAAGGCCGTCGATCCCCCACCTCGATGACGCCGGCGGAGCGCGAGGAAGCACTGGTGCGTCAGCGGGCGCTGGGCAGGCAGCTCAAGCCGCTCTGGGATGATGTGACTAAGGAGCCGCTGCCGGACGATTTCCTGAGCCTCCTCAACGACATGGCTCCGGACGACGACGGAACGGCAGGTGCGCGATGAGCATCGCTCCCCACATTGCCGCCGACGCGCCTGAAAAGCCGCGCCTCTCGGACGCCGATTTCAAGAAGGAGCTCGAGGCCCTCATTCCCCAGATCCGGGCGTTCGCACGCTTCCTCTGCCAGAGCGACCGCGCCCGCGCGGATGATCTGGCGCAGGAGGGTCTCCTGCGCGCCTGGCAGGCGCGGGCAAGCTTTACGCCCGGCACCCAGATGCGCGCCTGGATTTTCGTCATCACGCGGAACCTCTTCTATTCCGAGCGGCGCCGCGCCTGGCGGTCCGTCGCCTATGACGAGACGGCGGCCGAGCGGACCCTTAAGACGGAAGCCGTCCAGGGCGACCAGATGGATCTCGACGACGTGCGCCGCGCGCTGGCGACGTTGCCGGATGACCAGCGCGAAGCGTTGATCCTTGTGTCGGCCGGCGGTCTTTCCTACGAGGAAGCCGCGACAGTCTGCGGTTGTGCGGTAGGCACCATCAAGAGTCGCGTGAACCGGGGTCGAAAGGCCCTTCTGGCGAAGCTTGAAAGCACCGGCATGCCCGCGCGCGATCTGCCGGCTGACCATGCGCTGGCGACTTTGGTGGCCGATGCAAAGCGTGTTGCGACGGATCGGTGACGCATTCCGGACAGTCGGGTTCCGGGGGCGTATTCTGGCAGTGATGATTGCGGCGGGGGCGCCGGGCGTCGTGTTCGGCGCCATGGAAGCCAATCGCTCTTTCAGCGCGGCCGTCGAGCAGCGAACGGCGGCTGCGGAAGCGGTCGGCGATCGCTTGTCCAGCCGGCTCGACGAAGTCATCGCGGGCGGCGCGCAGGTCCTGTCGACGCTTGCGCGGCTCACGCCGGTGAGCGTGGGCGGGCCGCAATGCGCCGCGATCATGCAAGCGGCTGTGGACGGCGCTGAGCGCTACGCGACGGCCGGTCGCGCAGCATCTGACGGCCGTCTCGTTTGCGCGTCAGGCGTGGAAGGCGCGACGACGTTTGCGGGCGCGCGCTGGTTCGAAGACCTTTCCCGCGGCGCGACTGTGTCGGTCTCTGCACTGCAACGCGAGCCGCGCGAAGGCGAAAGTGTCCTTCTCATCGGCGCCCCTATCCGCAATGGCTCCGACTTCGGAGGCGCGGTCTATCTCTCCTTGCGCCGCGACTGGCTCGCGACCGCGCTGCGGCAGGAGATCGGGTCCACCGTCCGCGGCGTCGCCGTCTTCGACCAAAAAGGCGCGCTGATCGCATCCGTTTCCGCAGATGGGCCTGACCTCCTGGCCAATCTCAACGGCGGCCCCCCGGAAGACGCCATTGAATCCTGGGTCGGCGGCGGCGCGCTGCGCGTCGTTGTGCTTCCCATTCAGGGTCGCGTCATTCTCGGCCTGCGGGCATTGCTTACGGTTGCTGCACCCTTGCTGGCCGTCGCTCTCACCGCACTCGTCGTGTGGGGGGCGCTGCAAGTGTGGGTTTTGAACTGGTTCCAGCGCCTGCACGCACGCGTCGAATCCGATGCGCGGTCCCCTGCGACGACGCTGGAAGGCGCGCCGCAGGAGTTCCGCGCGCTCGGCGACGCCTTCGATCGCGCCATGCAGTCCGCCCGAGAACGACAGGCCGATCTCCAGCAAGCGGCGGAGGACAACAAGGCGCTCACGCGCGATCTGCACCATCACGTCAAAAACAACCTGCAGGTGCTCATCAGCTTGCTGAGCCGCCAGCAGAAGCGCGCGGCGAACGATCTTGCACGCCGTGCCGTCGCTGAAAGCCGCTGTCGCACGCTCGCGATTGCGCTTGTCCACCGTTTCATCGACCCGCCGGAGCATCTCGGCGTCATCGATCTGGACGCCTATCTAGCGGAACTGGCGCGTCAGGCGCACGCCACCCTCTTCAACAACGGTCGTCGCGCCCGCCTATTGATGGAGATCGATCCGGCGGTCTCCCCGGTTACCCGCGCGTCCACGGCCGGTCTCATGCTCACCGAAATCCTGATCGCCGGCGCCGCGACTGACGCCAACGACATTTCCATCCATATCCGATGGAGCGAGCTGGAAGGCGGCGCATCGGAACTCGCGATATCCATGGATGTCGACGGCCAGCCCGTGGACGCGCACCCCGATTCCGATCTCGTGCGCCAAATCGCACGTCAGGCCGGCGCCGATCCTGTGATCGGCCCTGGCGCGCGGCTCCTTGCGCGGTTCGAGCCGCCGCAGCCGGAAACGGAAACCCGCAAGGCGGCGACATCGTGAGCTGAACAGCCACGCGAACGGACGCTTTCCGACGCAGCAGGAACGGAACACCCTCGCATGACTCGCGTTTTACGATCGGGTCGGGAAGCGGTCCCTGCTGACGGAGTTTGACCAATGAACAAGATCACCCTGCTCGCGGCGGCAGCCTTTGTGGGCGTAGCGGCCTGCTCGCCGCCTGCCGAACAGACCACCACCACCGACACGACGACCATAACCGAACCCAGCGCGACGACCACGCCGATGCTGACGCCGGCACAGGCGGCCGAACAGACGAATACCTTCTCCGTAGCGGTCGCCAACAGCGACATGCTTGAGATCGAAACCAGCAAGGTGGCTCAGACCAAATCGCGCAATGCCGACGTGAAGGCCTTCGCGGCAATGCTGGTGCGTGATCACACCGCCACCAGCGCGGAACTGAAGACCTGGGCGACCACCAGCGGCGTCGCGCTCCCTGCGGTGGCCGATGACGGCACCAAGCTACTGATCGACAACATCCGCAACGCCGACGCGACGGGCTTCGATGACAAGTACCTCGACACCGTGATCGACGGACACGAAGCGGCCATCTCCAAGTTCGAGGCTTATGCGCGCGACGGTCAGGACTCCGCGCTCCGCACGTGGGCGACCTCCACGCTTCCGAAGCTTCGCGCGCACCTTGAGCAAGCGAACACCATTCGCGCAGCGGTGAACCGGACCTGATCAGCGCCCGTACAGACGAGGCATCGAAGGCGGCGGCGCATGATGCGCCGCCGTTTTCGTATGGGCTGGAGCGTTCATCATGTGGACCGCAAGACCCGTCATCGCCGCCCTGGCAGCGCTTTGTCTTCTCGCGGATCCGGCTTCTGCAGCGGCGCCGCAGCCCGCGAAGGCCGTCGATCTGGGCAGCTATTCTGGGCGCTGGTACGAGATTGCGCGCATACCCAACAAGCTGCAGCGGGACTGTCTGGCGCCGACCGTTGATTACAGCCTCGACGCCAACCGTGTTCGCGCGGTGCAGCGGTGTTCCGCCGCGAGCGGACGGACCAAGGTCTATCGCTCCAGCGGGCGCATTCTCGATCCCGGCGTCAACGCACGCACGCGACTCACCTTTGCGGGCTTCTGGTCTCAGGAGTACTGGATCATCGACCACGCCACGGACTGGGCGCTGGTCGGCGACCCGTCCGGTCGCTACCTCTGGCTCATGTCACGTCGCGCGACGCTGCCGGCGGGGTCACGCGACGCAGCTCTCTCGCGCATGCGCGCGCTCGGGTACGACACCGGACGGCTCGAGTTTGCGGGCGCGGGTCGTTGAACGACGTCGACGCTTTCATTTCGGGTTGTCGATATTGAGGGTCGTCAAAGACCAGTTCCCGGAACGTCTTCCAGGAATGGTGGGCGCGACAGGGATTGAACCTGTGACCCCTACGATGTCAACGTAGTGCTCTCCCGCTGAGCTACGCGCCCGGACCGCCGAAGCAGACCCAATGACATGGGGAGCGCCGATATAGACGGCGGCGCCTGAGGTGCGCAAGGCCTTCCGTCGGTGTCGTTTGCAGCTGACCTCTGACGCAGAAAGGGCGCCGCCTCGCGGCGACGCCCTTCCCTTGCTTACGGCAATGCGATCAGCGCTTCGTCGCCCCGGTCGGGAAGCCGCGCACTTCAAGGAGCGCATTCACATCCGGGTCGCGACCGCGGAACGCGCGATAGGCGTCCGCACGATCGACGATGTTGCCGTTGGAGAGGATGTGTTCGCGCATCTTCGCGGCCACTGCCGGGCTCCAGACGTCGCCGGTCTCCTCGAACGCCTTCCAGGTGTCGGCGTCCATCACTTCCGACCAGAGGTAGGAGTAGTAGCCGGCGGAATAAGCGTCCGACGAGAACAGGTGCCCGAACTGCGGCAGGCGGTGACGCATGACGATCTCACGCGGCATGCCGATGGCGGCGAGCGTTTCGCGTTCGAAGGCGTCAGCGTTCACCACGCCGCCCGGCAGCGTGTGCAGCTTCATGTCGACGATCGCCGAGGACAGATAGCTGACCGTGTCATAGCCCTGGTTGAACTTCTCCGAACGCTTCACCCGGTCGACCAGCGCCTGCGGCATGGGCTGATTGGTCTGGTAGTGGCGCGCGAAGCGATCGAGCACGTCCCGCGTCAGCACCCAGTGTTCATGCACCTGGCTCGGATATTCCACGAAGTCACGCGGCGTGCCGGCGAGCGTGGGATATTCGACGTTCTGCAGGAACGAGTGAATGGCGTGGCCGAACTCGTGGAAGAGGGTCTCGGCGTCATCGAGGCTGATGAGCACAGGCTCGCCCGGGGCGCCCTTGGTGAAGTTGTTGTTGTTGGACGCAAGCGTCGTGGACGGACCGTCGAACGTCGACTGCGTGCGGTAGGTCGTCATCCACGCGCCAGAGCGCTTTCCCGTGCGGGCGTAGTTGTCGCCGTAAAACAGCGCGACGTGGCGACCGGTGGCCTTGTCGGTGACGTCCCAGACGCGCACGTCGGGATGGAACACCGGCACCGTGCCCGTGACTTCCTTGAACTCCAGACCATAGAGGCGCCCAGCCATGTAGAAGGCGCCGTTGATCATGTTGTTGAGCTCGAAGTACGGCTTCAACTCGGACTCATCGAGATCGTAGCGCTGCTTGCGGACCTTCTCGGCGTAATAGAGGTAGTCCCAAGGCTCGATGGTCACGCGCGGACGTTCGCGGTTGGCGAGCGCCTGCATGTCGCGCACTTCCTCGCGCACCCGGGCCACGCCCGGCGTCCACACCCGCATCATCAGATCCATCGCGCGCGCCGGATCCTTCGCCATGGTGTCGTCCATGCGGCGGTTGGCGTGCGTGGGATAGCCGAGCACGGCGGCGCGGTCGGCGCGCAGCTTCACGATCCTGGCGATCGTGGCGTTGGTGTCGTTGCCGTCTGCGTTGTCGCCGCGGTTGACGAACTTGCGCCAGACCTTTTCACGCAAGCTCCGGTTCGAGGCGAACGAGAGGATCGGATCGACGCTCGAACGCGTGTTGACGACGATCCACTTGCCTTCGAGCTGACGTTCGGCAGCGGCCGCGCGCGCGCCGTCGATATAGGACTGCGGCATGCCGGCAAGTTCGGCGGCGCTGTCGACGACGGTCCAGGTGTTTTCGTCCGCGAGCAGCTTGGCGCGGAAATCGGAGAACAGCGTCGCCAGTTCCTGGTTGAGACGCGCGACTTCGGTCTTCTGGCTCTCCGTCAGCTTGGCGCCCGAACGCACAAAGTCGTCATAGGTGCGCTCCGTCAAGCGCAGCTGTTGCTGCGAAAGTCCGGCGCCGGCGCGGCCTTCATACACAGCGGCCACGCGCGCGAAGAGCTTCTGGTTGAACGTGATCTCGTCATAGACCGCCGCGAGCTTCGGCGACCATTCGCGATCCAGCGCTTGATAGGCGGGCGAGTTCATGTTGCCGGTCATCACGCCATAGACGCGCCCGACGCGGTCGAGGCGATCGCCGGAGCGCTCGAGCGCGACGATCGTGTTTTCGAACGACGGCGCGGACTCGTTGTTCGAGATCGCGGCGACCTCGCGGCGGAGTTCGTCGATGGCGAAGGTGAAGGCTTCGGGGAAGAGTTCGGGCGTCACCTTGTCCCACGGGGGAACGCCGCCGTAGGGGCCGGTCCACTCCGCCAGCAGCGGGTTGGCGGGCACGGCGGGTTGCGCCTGCTCGACGGCGGTCGCGGTGGCGACGGGCGTGGTGGCGGAGGATGCGCAGCCGAGCAGCGCAACAAGGCTGACGCCCGCGATCAGGAAATGGCGCACGAGGATTCTCCCCTACATCCCGCGTCTGCAGGAATAGCGTTTATCGATAAGGGGTGTTGTCGGGCAAAGCCGTGCGGCGTCAACCCGTATTCCGCGCGCAATGGTGCTATTGCGACGAACGCCGAAGGCTCAGGCCGCCATCATCCGTTCGACTTCAGCCACCAGGTCCTTCAGGTGGAAGGGTTTCGACAGCACCTTGGCTTCCTTGGGCGCGGGCGTGTTCTGGCTGAGCGCCACAGCCGCAAAGCCCGTGATGAACATGATCTTCATGCCGGGGTAGGCTTCCGCAGCGCGGCGCGCGAGTTCGATGCCGTCGAGGCCGGGCATGACGATGTCGGTCAGCAGCAGGTCGAAGGACCCGAGGCCCAGTTCGTCCCAGGCGGAGTCCCCGTCCCCGTGCGCGACAACTTCATGGCCGGCGCGACCGAGGTTCAGCGCCAGGAACTGGCGCAGGCTGTCGTCGTCTTCGGCCAGCAGAATGCGCACCATGGACCTGTCCTTTTCGCCCGGACCCGGGCGTTCAATCCCGAGCCACTACACTAGAACCGTAAAGAGCCGCTTGTCGCCCGTGTGCGGCGCCGGGACGGCAAACGGGACATGGGAATGCCCCATGCATGAGCAAAGCCATGAGATGCATGTGGTTGACGGCCCATGCGACGAGCGCGAAGGTCAAGACATGGACCTGAGGCCCGATCCTGCATTCGGCGCACTGGCGGACGCCCGCGCCGCCCGCGTCGAGGCCGTCGGGACCGAGCCGCCCTACGTGCTGATCGAGCCGTTCCGGCGCACCACCCCGCTCATCTTCACCTCCCCACATTCGGGGCGGCGCTATCCCAGGGAGCTGATGACGGCCGCCCGCGTGGGCCTGGCCAGCCTCAGGCGATCGGAAGACGCGTATGTGGACGAGGTTTTTGCGGGCGCCGCAGCGCACGGCGCACCCATCCTCTGCGCTTCGGTGGCGCGGGCGTATGTGGACCTGAACCGCGACCCCACCGAACTCGATCCCGCGATGTTCATGGATCATCCGGGCATCCACACCACGACGCCGCGCGTGCAGGCAGGCCTCGGCGCCATCCCGCGGATCGCCGGCGACGGCCAGGAAATCTACTGGCGCAAGCTGCCCGCAGGCGAAGCCGAGCGGCGGATTTCAGCAGTCCACACCCCCTACCACGACGTCCTGCGCGGGCTGGTGGAGGAGACCAAGACGGCCTTCGGCTGCGCGATCGTGATCGACTGCCATTCCATGCCCAGTTCCGCCCGGGGGCCGCAGCAGCCGGACATCGTGTTGGGGGACCGCTTCGGCGCGTCCTGCCATCCGTCGATCACGGCCATGGTGGAGGCCACACTGCGGCGCTTCGGCTACCGGGTGTCGCGGAACGCGCCCTTCGCCGGCGGCCATACGACGCAGACCTACGGGCGCCCCCTGAAGAAGTCCCATGCCCTGCAGATCGAGCTGAACCGCAGCCTCTACCTTGACGAACGCACCCTGGAACGCAGTACCGGGTTCAAGCGCGTGCACGGCGATATGGCGCGTCTGGCGGCGGTATTGGCGGAGGCCGAGCTGCATCGCTCGCTCGCCTGACGATGGCTGTCGTGACGCTGGCGCGTTTTGCGTCTCTTCCAGAAGCCATGGCAGCCAAGGGTTTCCTCGAAGCGCATGGCATCCACGTGATCATGCCCGAGCAGGGCTTGCTCCTCGGCTACCTAGATCTGGGTGTGATGGGCGGTTGGCGGCTGCTCGTCATCGACGATGAGGCGGAGGACGCCCGGGAACTGCTGGCGGAAATGGCCGGCTGACCCAAAAAAACGCCCCGGGGGTGAGCCCGGGGCAGTTTAATTAGGGAGGAAACGCCCGAGAAGGGCGGCGACGTCGCGAAACGCCGCTGAAGTGAGAATACGCTGCACTGCAAAACGCGCAAGCCCTAAGTTTGGACACGGGCGTCCATTAATCACTTGGTAACCGAATTTCTTCATGCGTCCCATGAATTTTCCGGCGTCGCGCGACCTTTGTGCATCGCACACTTGCAACATCGGGTAGCTCGCCAAAGCCTTGAGCCCCAATACCCGCACGCTCGCTTGCCCTTCCGTCTTCGCGCGTGCAAAACGCGCCCTTCCTGTTTGAGAGCCTGATTTCATGCCGTCGTTGCGCAACATCGCCATCATCGCCCACGTCGACCACGGCAAGACGACGCTGGTGGACCAGATGCTCGCCCAGGGCGGCGCCTGGCGCCGCAATGAGGCCCACCAGGAACGGGCCATGGACTCCAACGCCCAGGAGCGGGAGCGCGGCATCACGATCCTCGCCAAATGCACGTCCATCGTGCGCGGCGAGGACCGTATCAACATCATCGACACCCCCGGTCACGCCGACTTCGGCGGCGAGGTGGAGCGCATTCTCGGCATGGTGGACGGCTGCCTGTTGCTGGTGGACGCGCTGGAAGGCGCCATGCCGCAGACCAAGTTCGTGCTCACCAAGGCGCTGCGCAAGGGCCTGCGCCCCATCGTCGTGCTGAACAAGGTCGACCGTCCGAACGCGCGTCCCTCGCAGGTGCTCGACGACACCTTCGATCTCTTCGCCGCCATCGGCGCTACGGACGAGCAACTCGATTTCCCGATCGTCTACGCCTCCGGCAAGGAAGGCTGGGCGACCATGACGCTCGACGGCGAACGCACCAATCTCAATCCGCTCTTCGAGGTCATCCACAATCACGTGCCGGAACCCGAGCCGCTCAAGCGCATCGATGCGCCCTTCTCCATGCTCGTGACCATGCTCGACTACGACAAGTTTCTCGGACGCGTGCTGACGGGGCGTGTGGAGTCCGGGCGCCTGAAAGTCGGCGAGACGGTGCTGTCCATGTCGCGCGACGGCAAGGAGCATGAGCGCGCACGCCTGTCGAAGCTGCTCGCGTATCGTGGTCTCGATCGCGTGCCGGTGGAAAGCGTCGAAGCCGGCGACATCGTCGCCATCGCGGGCCTCACCGACACAACCGTGTCCGACACCGTCGCCGACATCTCGGTGACGACGCCGATCCCCGCTACACCCATCGATCCGCCGACGCTGGCGATCACGGTGACCATCAACGACAGCCCGCTATCGGGTCGCGATGGCGACAAGGTGCAGTCGCGCGTGATCCGCGAACGTCTCTTCCGTCACGCCGAAGGCGATGTCGCGATCAAGATCAGCGAAACCGCCGACAAGGACGCCTACGAGGTGGCGGGCCGCGGCGAACTGCAACTTGGCGTACTCATTGAAACGCTGCGCCGTGAAGGATTCGAGCTGTCGATTTCGCGGCCGCGCGTCCTGTTCCAGACCGGCGACGACGGACAACTGCTGGAGCCGATCGAAGAAGTCACCGTGGACGTCGATGACGCTTATGCCGGCGCGGTCATCGAGAAGATGTCGATCCGCAAGGCAGAACTCCAAGACATGCGCCCCTCCGGCGGCGACAAGACGCGGCTTGTGTTCCATGCGCCGGCGCGCGGCCTCGTCGGCTACCACGGCGAGTTCATGACCGACACGCGTGGCGCGGGCGTTATGAACAAGGTCTTCCACGGCTGGGCGCCGCACAAGGGCGAGATCGCGGGCCGTCGCAACGGCGGCCTCATCGCCAACGAACTCGGCGAAGCAACGGCGTTCGCGCTGTGGAATCTTGAGGAACGCGGCGTGCTCTTCATCGATCCGGGTGAGGCTGTCTACGAAGGCATGATCATCGGCGAGAATTCGCGTTCCGACGACATGGAGGTGAACCCCATGAAGTCGAAGAAGCTCACCAACGTCCGCGCCGCCGGCAAGGACGAAGCGATCCGCCTCACGCCGCCGCGTCGCCTGACGCTCGAGCAAGCCATCGCCTGGATCGAGGACGACGAGCTTGTGGAAGTGACGCCGAAGGCAATCCGCGTCCGCAAGCGCTGGCTCGATCCGAACGAACGCAAGCGCCGCGAGAAGCAGAAGGCGGCGTAAGCTACCCGCGCTCGTCCTTCGGGCTCGCCATCACGATGTAACTGGTGATCGAGGACACCTGGGGCGCCTGCCCCAGCACCTCGGTGTGAAAGAGCTTGTAGGCGGCGAGATCCTCGACCTCGACGCGCAGCATATACTCGATCGTGCCGGTCACGTTGTGACACTCGCGGACCTGCGGCGCCGCCGCCATCGCGCGCTCGAACGCCTTCTGGTCGGTCTTGCGATGCTGCGAGAGCCCGACCGCCACATAGGCGCAGAACCCCGCCCCCACCGCCTCACGATCGATCACGGCGCGAAAGCCGGTGATGACGCCGGACCGCTCCAGCTCCTGCACCCGGCGCAGGCACGCCGACGGCGACAGCCCCACCCGTTCGGCCAGGTCATTGTTGGAAACGCGGCCGTCACGCTGCAATTCACGCAATATTCTACGGTTTATCTCGTCGATCTTCGCCATGGATTGCAAAAATATGCGACAGACGCTCCACTTTGCAAGCGCTTTGCCCGCAACGCCGCATAGGCTTGCGCCATGACCGCCGAATTGCTCCTCGCCCTCGCCGCCTTCGCCTTCGTGTCCTCGATCACGCCGGGGCCGAACAATCTGATGCTCATGGCGTCGGGGACGAATTTCGGCTTCGCGCGCACGATCCCTCACATGCTGGGCGTGGGCATCGGCTTCATGGTGATGATCGTGCTCGTCGGCGCGGGCCTCGCCAAGATCTTCGAGATGTTTCCGATGGCGCACGACGTGCTGAAGATCGTCAGCGTCGCCTATCTCCTCTGGCTCGCCTGGAAGATCGCCACCGCCAAGGCGCCCGAAGCGAAAGCGACTCACGACGGCGCAAAACCTATGACCTTCCTGCAGGCCGCCCTCTTCCAGTGGGTCAATCCCAAGGCGTGGACGATGGCGCTGACGGCGGTCGCCGCCTACACGCTGCCGACACAGCCATGGGTGAGCCTGGCGCTGATCACCCTCGTGTTCGGCCTCATCAACATTCCCTGCGTCAGCGCATGGGCCGCACTCGGCGTGCAGATGCGCCGCTTCCTGAACGATCCCGCAAAGCTGCGCGCGTTCAACATTACCGCAGCCGTCCTTCTGGTGGCGTCGCTCTATCCGATCGTGTTCGGCGGCCACGGAAACGCGGTAGGATTTCGTTCACCCTACTGAATGGTTTCCTGACAACGGCGCGAGAATTGCCCGCAAGATCACGGAAAATTAGGCCCTGTTTCGTATGCTCTACCGTCGGACCATGTCTCGTGGTCCGCGCTACGAGATCCCAGAAGGGACGCACGAAGGGTCATGGTCACGGGCGCAGACGCCTCCTTGCAAGCGGAATTGCGTCGTCAGCAGACACTTCTGCTGACGCAGCAGCTGCCTGTCATGGCGGGCGTGAACGCGTGCAATGCGACACTCGTGTCTTCCCTCTTCCTGTTCGGACCGATGCAAGTCTTTGCGGCGACGTGGCTCGCCGTGCTGCTCATCGCATCGGCGCTGCAGCTCGCGTCCTGGATGAAGACGCGCCATCGCGAGATGCCGAAATTCGTTTCCGGCAACACGCTGAAGCGCGCGCAGATCAGCTCAGCCGTCATCGGCGCACTGTGGGGCGTGACCAGCATCTTCTTCTGGAAGTCCGGCGACTTCTTCTCCCAGACCATCGTGATCGTCGTGCTCGGCGGCATGGCGGCGGGCGTCGTCTCGCTGCTCGCGCCGATCCCCTCCGTGACGCGCGTGATGCTGGCGACGATACTGACGCCGCTTGCGTTGCGTCTCGTCTGGGAAGGCGAGCCGATCCACTGGGTGATCCTGGCGCTGCTCATCGTGCTGTGTTTCGCGCTGGTGAAAGGCGCCGAGCGCAGCCATCGCCACATGGTCGAGCTTATCCGCTCCGCGCGCGAGATGCAGGGCGTGCAGGCCGATCTCACAGACGCCATCGAAGCGACCAGCGACGCCATCGCGCACTTCGACGCCGAGATGAATCTCCTGTCCGCGAACACGCGGTTCAACGAGTGGTTCAAGGACCCCCGCGCGGTCGCCGGCGATGACGGCGAAGGCCGGATGCGCGCGGTGGGTGAAGGCCGCTGGGTCGTATCCAAGTTGCTGCCGACGGCGCGCGGCGGTTTCGTCAGCGTCCACACCGACATCACGGAACTCAAGCAGCGCGAGGACCAGATCCAAACCGCGCGCCTCTCGGCCGAAGAAGCGAGCCGCGCGAAGTCTGCATTCATCGAGCAGGTCGGCGTCACCCTGCGCACGCCGATGGAAGAGGTCGTCGCGTATCTCGGCTCGCATACGCGCGCGAGCGACGAGCGGCGCGCCGAGATCGCCACGCATGCGGTCCGCGTGCTCGAAGCCGTCAGCGACATCGCCGACATCGCCACCATCGACAGCCAGTCCTACGAATACCGCTTCGCCTTCGCCAACGTGCGCGGCATCGTGGAATGGAGCGCGCAGGCCGCCGCCGCGCGCTACGGCAAACGCCGCACCGCAAAACTGCAGATCAACATCCACGACGAGATCGAAGACCTCGTGTGCGATGAGCGCGCGCTGAAGCGCACGCTGATGCACCTCATCGTCAACGCGCTCGAAAACACGCCCGAGGACAAGGACGTCGGCGTCGATGTCCGTAAAGCTTACGACGGGCAGGCGGAAATCTGCGTGTGGGACTTTGGCGCGGGCTTTGCGCCGGAACACCTTGAGCGCGTACAGAAAATGGCGGACGGCGAAGAAGCGCCGCCTTCCGAAACCGTCGCCACGCAAGGCATTGGCCTGGGCCTGCGCATCGTCAGTCAGGTGGTGCAGCACCACCGCGGCAGCCTGAAAATTCTCAGCGAGCCCACGCTCGGCAGCTTCGCCTACCTGAAGCTGCCCTACCGCACGAGCCTCTACGCCACACCCGATGCGCTCGAGCCCGCCAACGATGACGCGCCGGAAGCTCTCTTGGATCGCGACAACGTCGCGAGCGCGTGATCGGGCAGCACAGGTTTGACCGGTGCGCCGAAGGCGGTCGCCACGTCGTTGGTGCTCAGGCTCTTGCCTTTTGAATCGATGAAGCGCGCCACGGTGTAGCCCTGCGCGACGATCGCCTCCCCGCGCTCGAAGGTGTGCAAGGCGATCACGGCGTCATCGTCCCAGCCGAGAAACTGCGAGCGGACCTGGAACTTCGCGGGAAAGCGCAGCGCCTTCAAGAACTTCATGTCCTTGTAGATGACCACTGGCGTCCACTTGTTGCGGCCAAGGATGTTCACCACGCCCGAACGCAGGAAGAAGTCGATCACGCACACATCCACCAGCGAATAGAAGCGGCTGTTGGTGACGTGGCGCAGCATGTCCTGGTCGGTGAACCACACGCCGAACTTCGTGACGTATTCGTCCAGCAGGCCGATCTTCGGTTTGAACAGGGATTTCAGCCAGACGATCACGACGCGCAGGAAGAGGTTCATCGGCGCATCGGCTCCAGCCGGTTCACCATGTCTGGCGCCAGCACGCGATTGAACTCGACGATGTTGGACACCGCCTCGAAGGAAAAAGTGGCGCCCGTGTACCACGTCCGCTGATCGCCCTGCATGGCGCGCATCTGCGACATGAGCCCGTCGCGCAGCGCATCGGCGTCGTAGCGCGGTGCGAACCTCCAGACCTTCTGCATGGCGATGTGATCGAGATAGCCGCCGCGCCGCTCGACGTCGTAGCGGAGCTTTTCAGCCAGCGCTTCGGTCGAGAGCATGCCGCCGTACTGGAAGCACATGAAGAAACGTTTACCGTGGCGGTCCTTCCTCTTCGGCGGCGGACCCGCCACGCGCGACGACAACAGCACGCCGGGCGCCGCGCCCGGCTTCAGCGCCTCCTCGTGGATGACAATGTCGTCGTTGCGTCGCCACCCGGCGATGGACGCGAGCGAGGCCGCGAGCCGATCCCACTTCACCGCGTCGATCACGCGCTGCTCGGCGGCCGTCATGCTCATCGCGCTCTTCAGTTCATCGAGCGGTGCAGCGATCAGCAAGGCATCGACACGCGTGGCGCCGGCCGGCGTCACGATGTCGATGCGGTCATTGCCGCGGCGGATCTCGTTGACGGGCTGGCCGAGGCGAACGTCGAGCGATTGCGACAGCCGCTCCCAGAAGGACTGCCACCCCTTCTCCGGCGCCTTGATCCGCTTCAGCGCGCCAGAGATCAGCAGCGACGGCGAGCACCAGCGCAGCGCCTGCGCCGTCGGCGTCTCGTCGAGATAACCATAGCCCATGTTGGTGAGCCCGCGCTGCATGTAGCGGCGCATGGAAGGAAAGCCGTGCGCGTCGATCCACGCGCCCACGGGCATGGCGGCGGCTTCGCGAACCTCCGGCGCGTCGGGCCGTTCGTCGAAGGCGCGCATCTGGATCTTCCACGCCTTGAAGAAGCGCAGCGTTTCCGACGCCGTGGTGAACGGCTGGCCGCCCATGATGTAGCGCATCACCGGCGCCCCATCGACCATCTGGCGGTCTATGCCGCGCTGCTCGATCTGCAGCTCCTTCATCCAGCGGTTGGTCGCGGCGTGCGCCATGGTGGAATAGCAGGTGCCGATGTCGTGCACCGTGCCGTAGCGCGGCGTGGAGAATGACTTCCCGCCGACGCGCTCTTCCTTCTCGAAGATGATGGCGCGGGCGCGACCCGTTTCCTGGAGGAGACGCGCCGCACTCAAGCCCGCGGGGCCGGCGCCCACGATCCCGACGGTCAGCATTCGCCCCGTTCGCCCCTGCATGCAGGCAAGAATCGCATGATCCGGCCCAAATCGAGCATCGCAAACACGGCGCCGGTTGGCTACCGCGCGCGCCTGTCGGTTGCTGCTACCCCCTGCACGCTTGTGCCGGATCGCAACACTCCGGCCACGGGAGGTTCTCACGCCTGCCGCGAACGCGCCGCCCCGGCCAGCGCCCCTACGGGAATCCATTCCCCCACACGTCCCCGTTAGGGATACCCGGCGCGCGCAGCGTTCCACGAAGGCGCGTTTTTCCCCTTCTGCGCGGGCAAAATCATTGCATTCGCCTGCCGGGGGGCAATAACGGCCCCGTGATGTATCGCTTCAGGCTGGTATGGCCGTTGCAGAGCACCCCGCCGAGACGAAGCCGCGCCCGACGGGGGGGCGGCAGGAACGTGAAGGCGCTTGAGATGGCGAATGAGATCGACCTGCATGTCGGCAAGCGGCTTCGCCGCCGTCGGCGACTTCTGGGCCTGACCCAGCAACAACTTGCTGAAAGCATCGGCATCCGCTTCCAGCAGATCCAGAAATACGAATGCGGCGCCAACCGCGTGACGGCGAGCCGGCTCTATGAGCTTTCGGTCTCCCTGAACGTCCCGGTGGGCTACTTCTTCGAAGGCCTGCAAACCGTCGCGGAAGCGGCCGGCGCGCCGGCGAACGTCGCCAACGATCGTGAACTGATCGCCGCCGACGTTCTCTCCCAGAAGGAAACGCTCGAGCTGATCCGCGCTTACTACAAGCTCGGCGAACGCCCGCGCCGCCGCCTGCTCGACCTCGCGAAGGCGCTGCAGGACGAAACCGACGCGGCGTAAGCTGCGAAAGAGATCGGGGATCGATCGCGGGCCTCGGCGGAAACGTCGGGGTCCGTTTCGTTTGTGTTTTGGCCACATCGAATCCTTCTCCCCCGCGAGGGGGAGAAGGGCTAGCGCGCGCATACATCAGCGCGCGTAACTCACCACCTCGAACTCGATTCCATCCTCGTCGCGGAAATAGAAACGCCGCCCCGGCGCGTAGTCGGCGTGGTTCATGGGCTCGTACCCCGCAGCGCGGACGCGTTCTTCTACAGCGTCGAGATCCTCCACCTGGATGCCCACATGGTTGAGCCCGCCGCGCCGCATGTCGTCAAAGTCGCCGAGAGTTGATCCGGGCGGCGGCGTGTAGACCGCGAGATAGGCGTCGTCGTCGCCGACGTGGAAGGTCGTGCCGCCGCCTTTGGCGAGGCCGTTCCAGCGCACGCGCCAGCCGAAGAGATCGCACAGCGTCTGCGCTGTGCGCGCCGGGTTGCTGACGGTGATGTTCACGTGTTCGAGCATTGCGCCCATGATCTGCTCCTCTTGCGTTAAAACCGGATTGGGGAGAAGCTACTTTCTCAACCTAACTTGAGGTCAAGCTCTTTGTCGGACCTTCTCAAGCCTGGCGATCTCCTGCCCATCGGCGATCTCGCGGCCCGCACGGGACTCTCGGTATCTGCGATCCGCTTCTACGAGGCGCGCGGGCTCGTCACGTCGTTCCGCAGCGCCGGCGGCCAGCGCCGCTTCCTGCGCGCCGACATACGGCGGCTGTCCTTCATCCTCATCGCGCAACAGATGGGACTGACCATCGAGGAGATCGGCGCGCTCCTCAAAAGCCTGCCCGCCGGTCGCACGCCGACGCTGAAGGACTGGGACGTGATCAGCCGCGCGTTCCGCAAGACGCTCGATGAACGCATCGCAACGCTCCAGCGCCTGCGTTCAAAACTCGACGAGTGCATCGGCTGCGGCTGCCTCTCGCTGAAGAAGTGCCAGCTCTACAATCCGCAGGACCGGGTCGCGCGCCATGGCGCGGGGCCGCGCCTCATCATCGGCGACCCATCGGAAGCGCGCTGAGGGCGTGCGGCGACTCACGCGTCGGTGTAAGCAGTCCCTATGAGTTCCGCTGAAGACTTCATCTCCTTCGCGCACACGCTCGCCGACGCCGCCCGCAAGGCGATCCTGCCGCACTTCCGGGTCGAAACCGAAGTCGACAACAAGCGACCGGACGCCGCCTTCGATCCCGTCACCGAGGCCGATCGCGGCGCAGAACGCACCATGCGCGATCTCATCAAGCTGCATTACCCCGCGCACGGCGTGCTGGGCGAGGAGTATGGCGAGACGCCGTCGAAGGACGGTTGGTCGTGGACGCTCGACCCGGTGGACGGCACGCGCGCGTTCATTTCGGGACTGCCGGTATGGGGCACGCTCATCGCGCTCGCGTTCGAGGGCCGTCCCGTCGTCGGCGTCATCGATCAGGGCTTTCTTGACGAACGCTACATCGGCTTTCCCGGCGGCGCGGAAGTCACCGCGCGCGGCGTCACGCAGCCGCTGAACGCACGCACATGCGCGCATCTCAACGAAGCCACCATCGCCACCACCGATCCCTTCCTCTTCGACGGCGCAGAGGCCGGCGGCTTCGAGATGGTGCGACGCACGTCGCGCCTGCAGCGCTACGGCTGCGACTGCTACGCCTACGCCATGCTCGCGGCCGGACGCATGGACGTGGTCATCGAGAGCGGCCTGAAACCGTGGGACGTGCAGGCGTTGATCCCGGTGATCGAAGGCGCGGGCGGCATGGTCACGAACTGGCGCGGCGGGCCTGCGTGGATGGGCGGCCAGGTGATCGCTTCAGGGGATTCACGTCCGCACGAGCAGGCGCTGGTGGCGCTGAAGCGCGCGGCGAAGGCTTAGCCTCTTCCCCCTCCCGCTCGCGGGAGAGGGGTCAGGCGTTGGCTGTTGCGCTGCTGACGCCGGTCTTCGGCGCCACCGCATCCGCCACCGTATCGAACGCGGCCCAGAACTGGGCGCGGATGTTGTCGGTCTCCATCATGATCTCGTGGCGGGCGCCGTCGATCATGATGTGGCGGGCGTTCGGCAGCAGCGTTGCGATTTCCGCGTGGCTGGAATTGTCGACAAGACTCTCCTCGCCCGCGCTCATCACCATCACCGGCATGCGCAGGTGATTGAGCGCGCCCGGCGCCTGGAAGGTGTCGATGGCGTCGAGCGCAGCCGTCACCCACCCGAGCGTGGGGCCGGCAAGCGCGAGTTCGTTCTGCTCGCTGACGAGTCCCTGCGCGCGCGCGTAGCGTTCCTTGTCGTGCGTGAGCGCATTCTTCTTGAAGGATTGCTTCGACCACTTCGTCTCGACGCCGGGCGCGAACATGCCGCCCATGCCCGATGCCGTCATGAAGCGGGTGAAGTCCTCCGCGAAGCCCTTCACGTTGGCGATGCCCCACATCGGCGCGCTGAACACCGCACCGTCCGCGACGACGCGGTTGGTCTGCATGGCGCGCAGCGCGATGCACCCGCCCATGGAGTGCGCGAGCACGATGTGCGGTTTCGGAAGCCGGTCGCCATACATCCGCATCGCGGCGTAGAGATCGGCCACGGGATCGTCGAACGTCGCGAGATGGCCCTTGAGCGGGTTCTTCTGTTCGCGGCCCGAGAGGCCCTGGCCGCGCCAGTCCATCGTGAAAACCGCAAAGCCGCGTTGCTGCAGCTCGGTGATCACCTCGAAGTATTTCTCGATGAATTCCGTGCGACCGGTGAACAGGATCACCGATCCGCGGGCAGTCCCCACCCCTGATTGATTCAGGGCGGGCGCGAGGAGCGCGCGCAGCTTCACGCCGCCGCGCCCCTCCAGCCACAGTTCCTCCCCGCCTGCCGGCTCAGGATTGCCGGTGACGTGAACGAACGCCATCGCTGTTAGCGGAGCTTCGACAGGATGGGCTGCAGCTTCATGGCGATCGACATGTCGCCATCGACTTTCAGCTTGCCCTGCATGAACGCCATCGTCGGATCGAGCTTGCCGGCGGCCATGCTCAGGAAATCATCCCACGCGAGCTTGATGGTGCAGTCGGCGGCCTTGTCGTCGTTCGAGACGGAGTTGGGCTTCGACACGCCATCGATATAGATCTTGCCGACATCACCGAAGTCGAACTTCAGGGTCTTGCCGAGGCCGGATTCGACGCCGACGGCTTCCGTGATCTTCTTGGTGACTTCGCCGAGTTCCATGTTCCAGCCCTCTCCAAATTGGGACTCCGGTAGAGCACGCCGGGCCCGCGCTATCAAGGCGCGGAGGCTGCCGCGAACGTCAACGTCACGGCTCCAGTTCGACGTCCCAGTACAGATAATCGACCCACGTCGAATGCAGGTGGTGCGGGGGAAAGCGCCGTCCCATGCCCTGCAGTTCGTGCATGTTCGGCCGGCGCGGCCGGTGCGGCAAGTGGAAGCCGACCTCGCGCAGCGAACGCCCGCCTTTGCGCAGATTGCAGGGCCCGCACGCAGTGACGATGTTCTCCCACGTGGTCCGCCCGCCGCGCGAGCGCGGGATCAGGTGATCGAACGTGAGTTCGCTTGCCGCGCTACAGTACTGGCAGTGGAAGCCGTCGCGCAGGAAGACGTTGAAGCGCGTGAACGCGGGCGGACGATCCTGGTTCACGTATTCGCGCAGCGAGATCACCGAAGGCAGGCGCATCGCGAAGCTCGGCGAGTGCACCTCGTGATCGTACTCGGCGATCACTTCGACGCGCTCGAGAAACACGGCCTTCACCGCCTCCTGCCAGGGCCACAGCGACAGCGGGTAATACGAGAGCGGCCGGTAATCGGCGTTCAGGACCAGGGCCGGGAAGCCCGATGGCGGGGTGCTAACGACCTGCATGGTCGCCTCCCGTGTGAGGGGCGACCGACCGGTCGAGGGGCCCGAAGGCCGCGAGTGCGAGCCGCGCTATGGAACTGAAGACGCACCTCCTTGGCGGTCATGCCTACCAGCGAACGGCATGCCGCGCCACCCGATCATGCCCGATTCGCCATGACGTGGTGATGACAGGCGCAGCGGCGGGCTACTTCAGCTTCCCCGCGAGCGCGGCGCGCAGGAATTCCCCGCCGAGTTGCAGGCCGTCCGGCCCGATGGAGTGCGGCACGCCGTAGGAGACGTGCCATTGCGCGCCGATCTCCGCCGCCGCGAGCCCTTCGGCCGCCGCAAAGAGCGCGGTGATGGGGATCATCTCGTCCTGGTCGCCATGCACCAGCAGCACGGGCGGCTTGCACTTGGCCTCGTCCTTGAGCTTGCCCGCCGCCGGCAGCGCGCCGGAGAAGCCGACGATCGCGCCGAGGCGCGGTCGCCGCAGGCCCACATGCAACGCCATCATCGTGCCCTGGCTGAACCCCACGAGCGCCATCCGGTCCGGCGCGATCTGGTAGCGCTCCAATTCGCGGTCGATGAACTTCTCCAGCACGCCCGATGCGCGCGCGACGCCCGTCTCCACCTCGCGCGGATCGAGCCGCGAGATCGGAAACCACTGATAGCCGCCGGGCGCCATGGGCACGGGCTCCGGCGCGTTTGGCGACACGAACTGCGTGTTCGGCAACGCCTTCGCCCAGTACGGCGCAAGCGAGATGAGATCCTCTCCGTTTGAACCGTAGCCGTGCAGCAGCACGACAAGGCTGGAAGGTTTGCCGCCCGCCGCCGGCGGCATGCGCGGTCCGTCGATGTTTCCGATCATGCGGGGGAGTTAGGGGATCGGCGCGCGTTCCACCACCCTCCACCCGCGATAGATCAGGACAATTCCGCCGCCAGCTTCTTCGCCCGCCGCGCGCGCCGCCAGCGCAGCGCGAGCCAGCCGAGCGGGACGAGCACCAGCGCCACCGGGATCGCCACCGCGATGAGCCGAATGATCACGCCCACACCCAGCATCACGATGGAGAAGAATTCGGTGAGCGCGTCGGTGACGGGCTCGAACGCGCCGCCGGTGACAGCGCTGGGCCTGGATGCATAGTTGAGATTGAGGATCGACATGGCGACCCGTTCGCGCATGACGGCGAGCTGGCTTTCCGCGCTGTCGATCTCGCCCTGCACGCGCGCGAGTTCGCGTTCGGTTTCGAGAAGCTCGGAGAGTTTTCCGGGACGCGAACGCAGGATCTGCTGCAGGCGATCGCGCAGCGTCTTTTGCGCATTCAGATGCGCGCTGGTGTCGACGATCTGACGCGTGAGATCTTCGCTCGACACGTTCTCCTCGCGCACGCGGCCGCCGGCCTCCTTGGCCTGGCCTTCGAGACCCTTGCGGAACGTCTCCAGCCAGCGCGGCTCGGCGCGCAGCGTGATCTGGCCGTACACGGCGTCGTCGCCCTGCGCGTTGACCGAGGAATTGATGACCTGACAGACGCGCGGTCCCGCCGTGCGACACGCCTGTTCGTGCGTACCCATCACGCCGCGCACATTGCGCGCGGGCACTTCGAGACCGACGCCATAGACGTAAGCCAGCATGGGCGACGCGCCGACGACCGGGCCGGACGGCTGACCGGGTGCGGGTGGCGATGCGGGCGGGGCATCCTCCATGCGCGCCGCTTCGCCGCCGCTGGCCTGCGCCATCTGCGGCGCGTAAACGGCGTCGGCGGCGACCATGGCGGACTCCTCCGTCGTCGCGGTCTTCATGTCGCGGCTGCAGCCCGCCAGCGCGAGCGCCATCAGCGCCGCCGTGATCACCGTTCTCATGCTTCCCGCTCCCGTTATCTGATCCGGGCCTAGAACGTCCCCGCGTCAAAGTCATGGCGTCTCTTGCGTCGCGTGTGACGGTGCTATGCACGAACGCCATGGCAGACTTCGTCACCCGCTTCGCGCCCTCGCCCACCGGACGCCTGCATCTGGGCCACGCCTATTCGGCGTTGACCGCCTTCGACGCCGCGCGTGCGGCGGGCGGGCGGTTCATCCTGCGCATCGAGGATCTCGACGCAGGCCGCTGCCGTCCGGAATTCGAGGCGGCGATCTACGAAGACCTCGCCTGGCTGGGAATCGCATGGGAAACGCCGGTGCGGCGACAATCGGAACACATGGCGGACTATGCGCGTGTGCTGGACGATCTCATTGCACGCGGCCTCGTCTATCGCGACTTCCGGACGCGGCGTGAGCTGGTCGCAGAAAGCCAGCAGGCGCCGCACGGGCCGACTGATGTGGTGCGCGGCGGTCCCGCACCCGACGAAGACGAACGCCTGGCGGCGGGCCATCCCTTCGCATGGCGCCTGTGGATCGATCGCGCGCTGGAGGCCGTCGACGGCGCATTGGAATTCGAATCGGACGGCGAGACCATCAAGGCCGAACCTGAACGCCTTGGCGACACCATCCTCGCGCGCAAGGAATTCCCGACGAGCTATCACCTCGCAAGCGTCCACGACGATGCGCTGCAGGGCGTCACGCACGTGATCCGCGGCGAAGACCTCCGCGAGGCGGCGCACCTGCATGTGCTGTTGCAGCGGTTGCTCGGACTGCTGACGCCGACCTACCGGCATCACAGGCTGATCATCGGAGAGGATGGGCAACGTCTCGCGAAACGCGATCTCGCGGCGACGCTGCGCGCCATGCGCGAAGCCGGTGCGACGGCGCAGAGCATTCGCGCGCAACTCGGAATCTGAACGTCTGCAAGAATCCTCCCCGGCAAGGGGAGGAACGCATCATGGCGTTGTCGATTGTTGGGCCGCCGGAAACGCGCTCCCCACCCTGCCCATCCAGTCGTACAACTTGTCCCACGCGTCGGGCGTCTCAGCGATCAGGCCCAGCCGCACGATGATGAGATCCTTCGACGGCACCACGAGCGTGATCTGGCCTTCGTGACCCTGGGCGGAGAAACCGTCGCGGCCGCCGGTGTCCATGAGCACGCGACGCGGACGGCCCGGGCCGTCCTGAGGGTTGAGCCACCAGCCGGCGCCGTAGCCGTCGCTGTTGGTTCCGGCGCCCTGCGTGCGCGCATAGTCCACCCACCCTTCCGGCAGGACGCGTCGCCCGTCCCACACGCCGTCGCGCATGTAGAGCAGGCCGAATTTCGCGAACTCGCGCGCGTTCGCATAGACGAGCGCCGATCCGTAGAACAAACCTTGGGAATCGAATTCCGGCTGCGCCGTGCGCATGCCGATCACGTCGAAGAAACTCGTGCGCATCCACGCCAGCATCTGTTCTCGGCGCGACGACGCGGAGGGCGCCGCGGGCACGACCTTCCGCGTCAGCGCATCGGTCGTGAGCACGATGCCGCAGCTGTTGTAGTTCCAGTGCGTTCCGGGGTCATGGATGATCGGCAGGCCCGAACACCAGCGCGCCACATCGAAACGCCCCGGCCCGAAAAGCTTCCTGGCCGCATCGCTCGCGGTGACGCTCGGCGCGCCGATCTCGAGATAGCGCTGGCCGTCGGTCATCTGCAGCCATGTGCGCCAGGGTATCTGCGCGCGCCGATCATTCGCGCGCCAGTGCGGCGAGCCCATCGGCGCATCGATGTTCACCAGGCCCTGCTGCACCGCGACACCCACCAGCGCCTGCGTCACCGATTTCGCCATGGACCACGACACGAGACGCGTGTCCTTCGTGTAGCCGGGCGCATACTGTTCATGCACAAGCCGTCCGCCCTGGATGATGACAACCTCGCGCGTCTCGCCGAGCTGCGGGATTTTCCGGCCGAAGGCGTCATCCATCGCCGCGTTCAGCGCCGCCATGTCCACACGCGGTTCGCCAACCGTCCAGTCCTGCGTCGGCCACGCCACGCCCGCCGGCTGCGGCGGCAATGGGACGAGTTTGGCTTCGGCGGTCGTCGCGCAGCACAGCAGCACAAGCGCCGCGATCAGAATTCTCGGCATGGTGTTTCCCGCTTCCCCTCGGTATCGTTACGCAAAGCATACGGGGAGAACGAGATGCGGGGCAAATGGTGGATCGGCGGCGTGGCGTTGATCGTCGCGCTCGGCGCAGCAGTCTGGTTCGGACGCGACGCCGTCGCCTTCGTACGCATAGGCACGAGCTACGCCGCCAAGCAGACCTGTTCGTGCCTCTTCGTGGCCGGCCGGCCGATGGACAGTTGCAAGGCCGACTATCCCGCCGACGCGGTGAAGCAGTTCACCTGGAAAATTGAGGGCAATGACGTGACCGTCTCGGCGGCGGGCGGCCTGTTTTCGGCAAAGGCGACGTTTGAGGACGGCTATGGCTGTCACCCGGTGACGTGACGCCGGCGCTTGTCGCCCTGGCCCTCGCGGCCTGTTTCGGCGCACCGGAGCCGGTGACCATTCGTGGCTATGACGGCCATGCCATGGAACCGTTCATCAGCCGCGACGGCGCGACGCTCTTCTTCAATTCCCGCAACGGCCCGCGCGACCAGACCGACATCTACTGGGCGCGCAGGATCAACGACACGACCTTCGATTTCGCGGGGCCCCTCGCGGGCGCCAATTCCGACAAGCTCGATGGCGTGCCCACGCTATCCCGTGACGGGGCCTTCGCCATGATCTCGGTGCGCGCCGTCGCCGAGCAAGGCGCCACGGTGTGGACCGGCGCATGGGACGGACGCGTGGTGCATGGCCTCGCATTGCAGCGGGTGCTTTCGCCGGGGCCGCTGCCGCTCTTCAACATGGACATCGAGATGTCCGCAGATGGACGGCGGCTTTATTTTACCGACAACCGCTGGTCGCCCTTCGGCCCACCGTCCACGTCGGACTTTCACCTTGCCGTGCGCGAGAACGGCGCATGGCGGCGCGCGCCGGAGTTCGATAGCTGGTTCGACCGCATCAACACCAAGGCGCTCGAATACGCGGCGGGCATTTCAGCCGACGAGCGCGAACTCTATTTTACGCGCACGACACTTCGCTTTCTCGCACCCCCGCGCCTTGAAATCATGGTCGCGACCCGGCCGGACGCGCGCAGTCCGTTCAGCGCGCCCGCAAGGATCGCATCAATCTCGGGTTTCGTGGAAGGGCCGACGGTGGCGCCGGATGGCTCACTCTACTACCACGCCAAGGTCGACCGCGGCCTTCACCGGATCTATCGCGTCGCGCGGACCTGCCAGCGGCCCTGAGCCGCGCTCCGCCGCATTGCCCCGGTCCCCGGCCCCCGCTAGACCCTGCGCCAATCCCATCGCCCCCTATCGAGGAGACCCGTCCCATGGCCCGTCGCAACAAGATCGCCCTCATTGGCGCCGGCATGATCGGCGGCACGCTCGCGCACGTCGCTTCGCGCGAGGAGCTGGGGGACATCGTCCTGTGCGACGTCGCCGACGGCATTCCCCAGGGCAAGGGCCTCGACATCAACGAAGCCTCCACCGTGTACGGCCAGAACGCCACGATAACCGGCGCGACCCTCACGGACGTCGATTCCTACAAGGCCATCGCCGGCGCAGACGTGTGCATCGTGACGGCGGGTGTCGCGCGCAAGCCCGGCATGAGCCGCGACGATCTCATCGGCATCAATCTCGGCGTGATGAAGTCCGTCGCCGCGGGTATCAAGGCGCATGCGCCGAACGCCTTCGTCATTGTCATCACCAACCCGCTCGATGCGATGGTGTGGGCGATGCAGAAATTCTCCGGCCTCGATCCCAAGAAGGTCGTTGGCATGGCGGGCGTGCTGGACTCAGCAAGATTCCGCTGGTTCCTCGCGGAAAAGTTCGGCGTGTCGGTGGAAGACGTGCAGGCCTACACGCTCGGCGGCCACGGCGACGACATGGTGCCGCTGATCTCCAACTCGTCCGTGGGCGGTGTGCCGCTGCCGACGCTGGTGAAGATGGGCTGGTGCACGCAGGAAGAACTGGACGCGATGGTCGAGCGCACGCGCAAGGGCGGCGGCGAGATCGTGGCGCTGCTGAAGACGGGCTCGGCCTTCTACGCGCCGGCGGAAAGCGCCATCCAGATGGCGAAGTCCTTCCTCAAGGATCAAAAGCGCATGCTCGCCTGCGCGGCGCACCTCACCGGCCAGTACGGCATCAACGATCTCTACGTCGGCGTGATGACCGTGATCGGCGCCAACGGCGTCGAGCGCATCGTCGATGCGCCGCTGTCTGACGCCGAAAAAGCGATGATGGCGAAGAGCGTAGACGCCGTGAAGGGCCTCGTCGAGGCGTGCAAGACCGCGGATCCGTCGCTCGGATGATCATGCCGGAGGATGAAAAGATCGGCCCCTTCTTCATACGCGCGCGCGCCGTAAAGGGCGGCTTCGCCTCGGTCGTGAATGAAAACGGCGCACGCGTGATGTTGTTCGAGGGGTTTGATACGGAAGACGCAGCGCTTTCAGCGGCGCGCGCGTATGCAACGGAACACGCCGCGTTGCGAAAGCCGCCGCCTCGTGCGTCGAGCAGGCGCCCCACTTCCAGCGAACGCCACTCGCTGGAAGAATTGCGCGCACGATTCCTGAAGCACTTCCCGCAAGGCTTCTCCGACACGGAGTATCTCGCGAAGGAACGCGACGAGAAGATGTCCGTCCGGACCCAGCTTCTGGAAGCGGTTTCGCTGGATGCCGCTCACGCTGCGGGTCCCGCGGAGGCGATGGCGGTTCGCCCAATGTTTGGCAAGATCAGGCTGTCGCCGTTCGAGATCATCCGTGCGCAAAAAACGCTCGCCGGCGACGAAGGGCCAGCCTTCCTCCGCGCATGCGCGGAACTCGCGGACGGCGATACCAAGGCGCTTGGCGCCATCGACGCCGCCATACGCCCGCACGGAACGCCGTCCTGGACACTTGCAACCTACCTGCCGTCACTGTGGTCGCCGGAGACATGCATGCTCATGCGCATCACCGCCACAACGCGTGTCGCCAACTGGCTCGGGCACGAGTTCGCATCGCAGTATCGCGGCCAGCTCGACGCAGATGTCTATGCGGGGTTCATTTCTTTCGCGGAGTTCTTGAAGGAGGCGCTCGCCGATATGGCGCCGCGCGACCTGATCGACGTGCAGGGCTTTATTTGGGTTGTTTCGGAATATAAGTGACCCGCAAAATGCACCCCCTCGGCCCCACCCTCGAAACCGCGCGTCTCATCCTGCGCCCGCCGGTGCAGGACGATCTCGATGCGTTCGCCGCGTTCAGCGCGGACGCGGAGAACGTGAAGTTCGTCGGCGGCGCGCAGCCGCGCAGTTCGACATGGCGGGGCATGGCCTCGATTGCGGGATCGTGGGCGCTGCTCGGCTACGGCATGTTTTCGGTGATCGAGAAGGATAGCGGCCGCTGGATCGGGCGGCTCGGGCCGTGGCAGCCGGCGGAATGGCCGGGCACGGAGGTGGGTTGGGGCCTGGTGCGCGAGACGCAGGGCAAAGGCTACGCCACCGAAGGCGCGTCCGCCGCCATGGACTGGGCCGTCGATCATCTCGGCTGGACCGACATCATCCACTGCATCGACCCCGACAACGTCGCGTCGCAGAAGGTCGCCGAGCGGCTTGGCTCGAAAAATCGCGGCCCTGGCCGCATGCCGCCGCCCTTCCAGGATGCGCCGATCGACATCTGGGGCCAGACGGCGGCCGAGTGGAAAGCACGCCGTCGCGCGTAAGCCTCCCCGGCTGCGGGAGAGCGTTCGCCCGCCGCCGCGACGCAGCCTATAAGCCGCCCATGCGTTTCGCCTCCCTCCTCGTCGCCTCCTTCGTGCTCGCCCCCATAGCGGCGTTCGCCGACGAGGAGATCGTCGTCACCGCCGAGCGACGCGCGCAGGCGGTCTCCACGCTGCCCTCCAACGCCGCCGCGCTCACGCGCGACGATCTCGACAGCGTCGGCGCGCAGGCGCCGAGCGAAGCGCTCAACCGCCTGCCTGGCGTCGCGATCCATCGCGGCTCTGGCGTGGAGAGTTTGCCCGCCATCCGCTCGCCCGTGCTGACGGGCGGACAGGGCGCTGGCTCCTTCCTTGTGCTGGAAGATGGCGTGCCGATCCGCGCGCCGGGCTTCGCCAACATCAACGCGCTTTACGAGACGAGCCTCGATTTCGCGGAGCGCGTGGAAGTCACGCGCGGACCGGGCAGCGCGCTTTACGGCTCGAATGCGGTGCATGGCGTGGTGAATGTGGTGACGGCGCGCGACGGCATGCGCGCCCATCCGACGACCGTCGATGTCTCTGCGGGATCGTTCGGCCGGTACGCCGTTTCTGCACTGGCGGTTCTGGACAAGCGTGAAGGCCTGTCCGTTCTCTGCAGCACGCGCTCCGACGAAGACTGTGTCGCTGCCGCCAACGCGCCGTTGAAGCAGCGCATGACCATTGGTCTGGCGGCCAATCACGAAGACGGTTGGCGCGAAAACGCCGGCCTTGACGAACAACACGCGCTCGCGGGCTTCGATGCGCAGCTTGGCCGATGGTCCCTCACGTCACGCCTCATTTTCGTGAACCTCGAACAGGAAACGGCGGGATTCGTCGAAGGGACGAACGCCTATCGCAGCGAAGCGCTGTCGCGCGCGAACGCCAATCCGGAGGCCTTCCGCAATTCGAGGGTGCTGCGGGCGCAGGCCGCGTTGACGCGCCACTTCGGCGACGACGTGTCCATTGCCATCACGCCCTTCGCGCGCTGGATCGACACCGACCTCCTGCAGCATTTCCTCCCCTCGCGTGCGTTGGAGGAAACTTCGCAGAGCGGCGGCGGCGTGCAGGGCGCGCTCTACTGGGATCCTTCGGACAAGATCTCGCTGATCGTCGGTATCGATGCGGATCGCACGACGGGCGAACTCCGCGAATTCCAGGCGCGCGCCACGCAGCCCGCCGGCTACACGCAGGGCCTGCACTACGACTATGCCGTCGACGCCACCGTGCTCGCCGCCTACGCGCAGGCGAGCTGGGCGTTCGCAGAGGACTGGCGCTTCGTCGCCGGCGTCCGCGGCGAGCAGAGCACATACGACTACGACAACCGCGCGCCGACGGGCGATGTGGGACGCTTCCGCCGCCCCGCCGATCGCAGCGACGATTTCGAAACGCTGACGCCGAAGCTCGGGCTTATCCATACGATCGGAGATGCGTCGAGCACCTGGCTCAATCTCGCTCGCGGCGCGCGTGCGCCGCAGGTGAGCGATCTCTATTCGCTGCAGACCCTGCAACAGCCCGGCGAGCAGAAAGCCGAGACCATTGACAGCGCCGAACTCGGCTATCGCGTTTCCTTCGCGAACGGCGCGCGCCTTGAACTCGCGCTCTACGCAATGGAGAAGAAGAACAGCGCGTTCCGCAACGCCGACGGCTTCACCGTGCCGTTCGCGCGCACGCGACACCAAGGGATCGAGGTGTCCGGTTCGACGCCGCTGGGCGCCATGTTCGAGCTTTCCGGCTGGGCGAGCTACGCGGAACACACCTATCGCTTCAACGATCCCGTCACCCGCGCCGGCGAGAGCGTCGTCAGCGGCACCGACATCGACAGCGCGCCGCGCCGTCTCGCGAACGTGCAGTTCGCGTGGAAGCCGACGGAGACGCTCTCGGCGGAAATCGCCTGGACGCACATGGGCGACTATCTCACCAACGCCGCCGGCACGCGCCGCTATCCGGGCCACGACGTCTTCGACCTGCGCACAAACTGGTCGGCGACCGACAACGTCGATCTCTACGCGACCGTGCGCAATCTCGCTGACGAACGCTACGCGGAGCGCGCGGATTTTGCTTTCGGCAACGACCGTTATTTTCCCGCCGAGAGTCGCGCGCTGACGGTCGGTATTCGCGCGAAGCGCTAGCCCGTCTCCCGCCTGCGGGCAAGGGTTGGGTTCAGTCCTTGTCTTCCAGCACGCCGCGCTCTTCGGCGATTTCTTCCTCGTAGGAAAGCGGCGTGCCGGGATCGGTCGCGCGATGTTTCGGCAGAACTGACGCAAGAAAAACGAGACCCGCGATTGCAGCGATCGTCGAGCCGCCCAGCACGCCGAAGCGCACCGAGGCTTCCAGCTCCGGATGCGACGGGAACGCAAGCGCGCCCACAAACAAGCTCATCGTGAAACCGATGCCGGCGATCATCGCCACGCCGATCATCTGCGGCACGCTTGCGGGCGTCGGTTGCTTCAGCAGTTTGCCGCCGAGCCACGTCAGCGTCACGATGCCGAGCGGCTTGCCGATGACGAGGCCCGCCGCGATGCCGAGCGTCACCGGATGGAGAACACCAGCGAGGCTTTCGCCCGCGAGATTCACGCCCGCCACCGCGAGCGCGAAGATCGGCATGATCAGCAGCTGCACCGGCAGTTTCAGCGCGTGCTCAAGATCGACGAGCGGCGAGCCGCCATCGGGGCGTCGCATCGGCACCGCCACTGCCGCGAGCACGCCCGCCAGCGTCGGCGACACGCCCGTCTTCGCCATCGCAAACCACAGCGCGATCGCGCCGAGAATGTAGGGCCACAGCGCCTTCACCTTCAGCCAGTTCATCGCCATCAGCGCGAGAAAAATGCCGCCGGAAATCGCCAGCGGCGACATGGCGATGTCGCCGGAATAGAAGAGCGCGATGATGACGATGGCGCCGAGATCGTCGGCGATGGCGAGCGCGAGCAGGAAGAGGCGCAAACCTCCCGGCACGCGGTTGCCGAGCAGCGACAGCACGCCGACTGCAAATGCGATATCCGTCGCCGATGGGATCGCCCAGCCGCGCGCGAATTCATGGTCCGCCGCCGGGTGCAGATGCAGCACCACCAGCAGATAGATCCCCGCCGGTACGATCATGCCGCCGAGCGCGCCCATGGCCGGCAGCGCCGCCTCGCGCAGGTTGCGGAATGGCCCTTCGATGCACTCGCGCTTCAGCTCGAGGCCGACATACAGGAAGAACACCGCCATCAGCGCGTCCTTCACCAGCTTCACGACCGTGTAGTGCGCGGCGTAGCCCGCCACGTTGATGTCCACATCGGTCTTCAGGAAGGCGCGAAAGGCCTCGCCCGCCCCGCTGTTCTGCAGCAGGAAAGACAGGGCCGTGGCGGCCAGCAGGATGTAGCCGGGGGTGGTGTCGCGATCCCACCAGCGGATTGTCTTTGGAGAGGCAGCCATGGCGGCCCGGGTTAGAGGTATTGGCGCGCCCGGACCAGAAAAACAGATCACCTCATGAAAAGCACTTTACAAACTAAAGTAGTTGGCGGATAAAGATCACACGCTCCCTGACGGGGCGGACCAGACAGGAGACCAGACATGAAGTTCGCCCCCCTTGCAGCCCTCACCGCCCTCGCGCTGACCGCCTTCACCACCGCCGCGTTCGCCGGCGAAGTCCGCGTGACGCTCACGGGCGTGAAGGCCAAGCCCGGCACGATCCTAGCGACCCTGCAGACCGAAGGCCAATTCATGAAGGGCCAAGGCGCCTACAGCGCGCTCGCGCCGGCGCCGGCCGCCGATGGATCGGTGACGATCGTCTTCCAGAACGTGGCGCCAGGCCCTTACGCGTTCAGCGCCATGCACGACGAGAACGGCGACTACCAGATGCAGCGCGAAGCCGACGGTCAGCCGAAGGAAGGCTGGGCCATGTCCAAGGGCGCGAGCCTCACGGCCGTCCCGACCTTCGCCGGCGTGAAGGTGGACGTCCCCGACGCCGGCCTCACGCTCACCGAGCCGATGTTCTACCCCGCCGCGCGATAGGCGCGCGCGAAGCTCCGCAACAATCCCGAGCTTGAGGGGCGTGGTGAAAGCCGCGCCCCTTTTTCGTGCGCGCTGCAACGCAAAAGAGGCGGACCTTTCGGCCCGCCTCTCCCGTAGAACTTCGACCGAGCGTCTGGACTAGAAGTCCATGTCGCCCATGCCGCCCATTCCGCCCATGCCGCCGCCACCGCCGCCGCCGCCTTTTTCGCGCTTGGGCGCTTCGGCGATCGTGGCTTCAGTGGTGATGATGAGGCCTGCGACCGAGGCCGCGTCCTGCAGCGCCGTGCGCACGACCTTCACGGGGTCGATGATGCCGGCCTTGATCATGTCCACGTACTCTTCGGTCTGGGCGTTGAAGCCCTGATTTTCGTCCTTGGAGTCACGCAGCTTGCCGACGACGATCGAACCTTCGACTCCCGCATTTTCCGCGATCTGCCGCAGCGGCGCTTCGAGCGCCTTGCGGATGATGTTGATGCCGACGTTCTGGTCTTCGTTGTCGCCCGTCACCGTCAGCTTCTGGGCCGCGCGGAAGAGCGCGAGACCACCGCCGGCGACGATGCCTTCTTCCACCGCAGCGCGGGTGGCGTTCAGCGCGTCGTCAACGCGGTCCTTGCGTTCCTTCACTTCGACTTCCGTCGCGCCGCCGACCTTGATCACCGCAACGCCGCCGGCGAGCTTCGCAAGACGTTCCTGCAGCTTTTCCTTGTCGTAGTCGGACGTGGTGTCTTCGATCTGCTTGCGGATCTGGGACACGCGCGCGGCGATGTCCTTCTTGTCGCCGTGACCGTCGACGACTGTGGTGTCGTCCTTCTTGACCGTCACTTTCTTGGCCTTGCCGAGCATTTCGAGCGTGACGTTCTCAAGCTTGATGCCGAGGTCTTCGCTGATGACCTGGCCGCCCGTGAGGATGGCGAGATCTTCCAGCATGGCCTTGCGACGATCGCCGAAGCCCGGCGCCTTCACCGCAACGACCTTCAGGCCGCCGCGCAGCTTGTTGACCACCAGCGTCGCAAGCGCTTCGCCTTCGACGTCTTCGGCGATGATCAGAAGCGGCTTGGCGTTCTGCACGACCGATTCAAGAATCGGCAGCATGGGCTGGAGCGACGAGAGCTTCTTTTCGAAGAGCAGGATGTAGGGCTCTTCCAGAACGGCTTCCATCTTGTCGGCGTTGGTGATGAAGTACGGCGACAGGTAGCCGCGGTCGAACTGCATGCCTTCGACGACTTCGAGCTCAGTCTCGAGGGACTTGGCTTCTTCGACCGTGATGACGCCTTCGTTGCCGACCTTGGCCATGGCGTCCGCGAGGAACTTGCCGATGTCCTTGTCGCCATTCGCCGAGATCGTGCCGACCTGGGCGATTTCGTCGGAGCCCTTCACCTTGCGCGAACGACCTTTCAGGTCTTCCACGACAGCGAGAACGGCCTTTTCCACACCGCGACGCAGATCCATCGGATTGCGGCCGGCGGAAACCGCCTTCATGCCTTCACGGACGATGGCTTGCGCGAGGACCGTTGCGGTCGTCGTGCCGTCGCCGGCTTCGTCGTTGGTCTTCGAAGCGACTTCACGAATGAGCTGGGCGCCCATGTTCATGAACTTGTCTTCGAGTTCGATTTCCTTGGCGACCGTGACGCCGTCCTTCGTGGTGCGCGGGGCGCCGAAGGACTTCTCGATCACGACGTTGCGGCCTTTCGGGCCGAGCGTCACCTTCACGGCGTTCGCCAGGATATCGACGCCTTGCAGCATCCGTTCGCGCGCATCCGCGCCAAAATTCACGACTTTTGCAGCCATGGGTTCCTACCTTCTGAATTGAAAACTGGGGTGGACGAAAAGGCGCCTGATCAGGCCGCCTTCTTGCCCTTCGCCGGCGCGTTGCCGTCGATGACGCCGAGGATGTCGCTCTCCTTCATGATGAGGAGATCGTCGCCGTCGACCTTCACTTCCGTGCCCGACCATTTGCCGAACAGGATGCGTTCGCCGACCTTCACGTCCATCTCGATACGCTCGCCGTCTTCGTCACGGGCGCCGGGACCAACGGCCACGACTTCGCCTTCCTGGGGCTTTTCCTGGGCGGTGTCGGGGATGATGATCCCGCCCTTGGTCTTCTCTTCTTCCTTGACGCGCTTCACGAGAACGCGGTCGCCGAGGGGACGGAAATTCGCCACTGGCCTCTCCTTCTGGGTTGGTCTGCCGATATGAAAGTCTCGCAGCCGGTCTGGCCCGAGCGCCGCGCTGGAGCGTTGGCACTCACCGCCACCGGTTGCTAGCGGGCCGGAGATAAGCCGCCCGGACCGGGCCGTCAAGGCGTCGGGATTCACTTGCAGGCCCGAAAAATCAGGCCTTCATTGCCGCTGCGTCAACGAAAGGAGGGCGCTATGGCGAGCATACGATGGACAATGACGGCGATGCTGGTGGCGCTTCTTGTCGGCTTGGGCCTTTCCGGCACGAGCGAGGCGCGTAAATCGGCTCCACCGCCCAGCGTCCGGTCGACCCACACTCAAGTGGCGCCCAGCCCCACTATTGTCGCCCCACCGCCCTCGGTCGTTGCGCCACGTCCGCCGTCGCCGACCGTCAAACCAGCCCCCGCCCGCGTCGCGCCGCGACCGGTCCTCAGGCAGGCGCCGGTCCCTGCGACAGTCGCGTCCAACCCCGCCCGGCGCATCTGCTTCCAGACCTGCCGCGACCGGTACCGGCAATGCACCCCCTGGGAAGAAGCACTCACTGAAGCGGCCACAAACGAGTTGCGACGGCGACTCAACGAGTGGAACGACGACCCCGACAACGCACCGAGCCCGCCGTGCGTGCGCGGCTACAACAGATGTACCGCGACCTGTCCGGCCTGACGCGCGCGGTTTGATCGCCCCGCCGTTCCCGCCTACCCTGCCCCGGCAAGGGGAGAACGGACCATGCCTGAAGCGATCGTCCAGAAGGGCGAGGCGAGCCTGCGCCCGCCGAGCAACCTGCGGGAAATCCTCGCGCTCGCGCTGGCGCTGGTCATCGTGCTGGCCATCATCCAGCTCGGCGCCCCGATCGTGCGCCAGTTCACCTTCATCGACGAGAAGATCCGCGACAGCGTCATCGGCCTCGCCTTCTTCGCCTTCCCGCCGATCAACCGCACCATCAAGCAGTTGCTCGACCGCTCCAGCGGCGCGGGCCTCGTGCGCCCCGATCTCTCGCCCTGGTTCGTGACCGGCATCTTCGCCGCGACGCTCATGTTCGCCTGGAACCAGTTCGTGACGTTCCTCGCATCGGTATCGATCTTCGGCGTCGTCGGCACGCTCGCACCGGCGGAGGCCATGTCGAGCAATCCCGAGGTCATCATCCTCGCGATCTCGCTGATCTCGTTGCCGATGACGTTCATCGCCGCCATCGTCGGCGGCATCCTGCTGAACCGCTACACACGCTCTGGCGTCATGCTGTCCCTGTTGCTGGCGGTGTCGGCCCTCGTCGGCCTCAACATCTCCATTTCATGGCTGACGACGCGCGACATCATTGAACGCTCCCTGCAGCAAGCCGGCGGCATCGGCGGGTTGCTGATCGGCTTCGCGGCGGTGGCACTGATCATCTTCATCGGTCTTGGCATCGGCGTGCTGATCTCGCGCATCAATCGCGAGCGTTCTATCGGGCGCCTGCTCAGCGCGGCCCGCAAGCTTTCGTCGACCGACCGCGATGAAGTCACTGCTGACGTGCTGGCGCGTCTCGAGCGGGAGCACTGAGCGCTACGGCGCCGGGCACGCCGGACCGACGGCCGCTTGCTTCTGCTTGTTGCGCGATCGACCGAGCATGCCGCCGATGGCGCCTGCGCCGGGGATGCCGGTCGCCGAACCGATCGCGCTGCCGGTCGATCCCTGCTGTTGCGCCTGCTGTTCACGCTGCAGGCGGCAACGCTCTTCCTGCGTCATCTGCTGACCGCCCTGATTTCCCGTCGTCATGTCGCCCATGCTCTGGCCGAGCATCTGCAACGTCTGCGAGCGGTGGCGGATCTTGACGAAGTATTCCTGGTTCCACGGCGTGCGGACGTCAGCGGGACGTTCGGGATAAATGATGTTCTGCTCGGGACCGTACGCGGTGAAGAACAGCATGCCGCCGCCCGCGCGCTGGTCCGGCGCGCCGCCGTTTGCGCCCATCGCATCCATGACATCCTTCGGCACGGTGCACTGCGACGTCGTCGGCGCAAGCACCGCACGCTCACGCACCAGGCGCGCAACTTCCGCCGGCGGGATGTAGTCCTGGAAAACGCCGAAAGCCTTCGCTTCACTCGTCGACCAGAACACGAGATCGTCGCCCTTCGCGCCGAACGTCCAGCCGGCATAACCCGTCGCTGTCGGCACTGGCGACCATGCGAAATTCACCGAACCGGTCGACGTCTTCGCGTTTGCCGTGAAGGTGACCGGCGCCATGAAATCCTGCGTGGCGTTGAAGCGGATGTCGGGGGTGTAGTTGCCGCGCACCAGGTGCGCGCCGATGAGGGACGCCGTGCCGGGCAGCGAGACCGAACCGTTCGGCTGGATCGCATTCGGCCAGTCGCCGAAGGTGCGGTGCGAACGCGAAGAGGGCGGGCTCGGCGCATTGACCGTGACGCTCGACAGGCCCGTCGGCCACTGGCCCTGCGCGACACGCGCGAAGTCGATGACAACGGGTTGTCCCGCACGGGCGCGTTCGCCGCAGCCCCAATAGATCAGCAACCGTCCCTTCGGTCGTTCCGGTTCGCCCGCCCGCGCCTGCCCCGGCGTTCCCGGGGTCGGCGTATGCAAGGGCAGAACGCCGCGTACGCCGAACCCGGCCGACGGCGTGTGCTCGGCCTTCGGCGCGCCACCCGTCGCTGCGAGCGTGGAGCCGAGATCAAGTTCAAGTTGGCGCGAGACGCCGCCGCCTTCCATCATCTGACGGGCCGCCCGCATGCCGTCCATCATGCTCGGCCGGCCGCCGCCCTGCGGCGCGCTGAATCCAATGAGGCCCGAACCCGTCGTCGCGCTGACCCAGTAGGACGCCTTGGGCGGCGTCACCACCTGCTGCGGCGCGCGCTGCGCCAATGCCGCGCCTGCAAAAATGACCGCTGCAGCCACGGCGCCGGACGCCAGCAATGCCTTTCGGAACATGACCTTCTCCCAAGTCTGAAGCGCGCAACGCACCAGCGGCGCGGCTCCCGCGCCATGCCCGAGGTCACACCAGCTTCGCGAGCCGCGCAATGCCTTCTTCGATCTCCGCACGCGGGCGGCAATAGGCGAGCCGCGCCCAGCGCTTGCCGCGCGATGCGCAGAAATCCACGCCGGGCGTGATGGCGACGCCGGTTTCGCTGAGCAAGCGATGCGAGAACGACATCGAGTCATCGGTGTGCGCCGACACGTCCACAAGCGCATAGAACGCGCCGTCCGGCGTCACCACTGTCGGCAGCTTGAGGCCCGGCAATTCCCTGAGCAGCAGCGCACGATTGTCCGCGTAGAGCGCGCGGCGTTCCTCGCATTCCTGCTTCGCCGTCAGCGCGCCGAGGGCGGCGACCTGGCTGATGGTCGGCGGCGCGACGGTGAGGTTCTGCGCGAGGCGCTCGATGGACTTCACCAACCGCGACGGCGCCACGATCCAGCCCACGCGCCACCCCGTCATCGCCCAGTATTTCGAAAAGCTGTTGACGACGATGACATCGTCGTCAAGCGCGAGCGCCGTCGTCGCGGGCGTAACGTAGGTGAGCCCGTGATAGATTTCATCGGAGATGAGCGGCTTGCCCGCCATGCGCATCGCCGCGCAAAGGCCGCCGAGATCTTCGCGCGACAGCATCGCGCCCGTGGGGTTTGCAGGCGATGCGACGAGCGCGCCATCAAACGTCCCCGCCTGTTCAAGCAATGCGGGCGTGAGCTGCAGACCGGCGGCGACATCCGCCTCGACGACAACCGCCTCCATGCCGAGCGCCTTCAGGATATGGCGGTATGGCGGATAGCCGGGGCTGGCGATGACGACGCGCGCCGCCGTGTCGAACAATGCGAGAAACGCCAGCGTGAACGCGCCGGACGCGCCGGTGGTGATGACGATGCGTGCGGGATCGATATCGAGGCTATGCTCGCGCCCGTACATCGCCGCGATCTCTCGGCGCAACGTCATGGCGCCGAGCCCTTCGGTGTAACCGAGCGCCTCGCTGCGCATGGCGCGTTCAGCGGCCGCAAGCGCCGCCGCCGGCGCGCCCCAGTGCGGCTGGCCCACGTCGAAACGCACGATGCTCTCGCCCGCCGCCGCGCGGAGGCTGGCCTCGCGCGCCACTTCCATGGCGATGAACGGCTCAATCGCGGCGCGTTGCGTCACGCGAGCGCCGCGTCGATGGCGGCGACTATTTCCGGCGCGTCCGGCGCAGTCATCGAACTGAAGGTCGCGAGCAGCTCTCCGTTCCTGCCGATGAGGTACTTGTGAAAGTTCCACTTCGGAAGCGCATCCGATCCAAGCTCGCCCTTTACCCACTCATAGAACGGGTGGCGCGGCTCGCTGACGATGGAGACCTTGCCGGTCATCGGGAACGTGACTCCGAAGCTCGTCTCACAGAACGAGCCGATCTCGCCTTCCGTGCCGCTCTCCTGCGCGCCGAAATCGTTGCACGGCGCGCCGAGCACGACGAGACCCTTTGCCTTCCTGTCTTCGTACAGCTTCTCCAGCGGCGCATATTGCGGCGTCAGCCCGCACGCGCTCGCGACGTTCACGATCAACACGACCTTGCCGGCGAAATCCTTCAGCGCGATGGGGGCTGCGCCATTGAGCTGGGTGAAGGTGAAATCGTGCGCGGTGGTCATCGTTGTTCTCCTAGTCGGCGCCGACGGCGAGGTCCGACACATACGGGTTGCACTTCCGCTCCCAGCCGAAGGTCGACATGTCGCCGTGGCCCGACACGAACTGGATGTCGTCGCCGAGCGGAAAGAGCTTGGTGCGGATCGCGTTGATCAGGGAATCGAAATTGCCGCGCTCCAGATCAGTGCGCCCGATCGAGCCGCGAAACAGCACGTCGCCGACGAAGGCGATGCGCGCTTCCTTCTGCACGAACACGACGTGTCCGGGCGTGTGGCCGGGGCAATGAAACACGTCGAACGCGACATCGCCCACCGTCACCTGGTCGCCGTCGTCGAGCCAGCGCGTCGGCGTGCAGTTGCGCGCGCCCTTGAAGCCGTACTTCGCGGCGCTCGCTTCAAGCTTCGCCAGCAGCCAGTCCTCGTCGCGGTGCGGGCCCTCGATGGGAATGCCGAGCGTCTCGCTGATTTCCGCCGCCGCGCCCGCGTGATCGAGGTGACCGTGCGTGAGCAGGATCTTCTCCACCGTGACGCCCGCTTGTTTCACGGCATCCATCAAGCGCGGAATTTCCCCGCCCGGATCGACGAAGGCGCCGCGCATGGTCTTTTCGCACCACACGAGCGAGGTGTTCTGCCGGAAGGGCGTGACCGGGATGATGGCGGCGCGGATCGAGGACATGAGCAGAGGTGTTGGCATACCTTAGGATGCCGGAAAAGAACTTACCTCTTGCGAGCCCCCTCCAACATGTTCTCCCAGCATGCCGTGTGGGGAAGCTCTATGTCTTGAAAACACATCTTCCGCGCGCTGTTCATGTCCACAATCCCCTGCGGTTCGTCATAAAAATGGAGATGCGGATAGTGCGACTTCGGATACTTTGACTCGAAATGGGCACGTGATCGGGCGCGCACAAGCGCCCACAACCCTCCGCCGCCGTAGTCATAGCAGACGAGGAACTCCTCCCTATCGGCCATTGTTATTGATCTCCGTCTGCATCTTCTTCAACTTCCTACAGCCCCTAGTTACTCGCCTCGAAAAGTGCGAGCCTCACCTCAGCGCAGATTGCGCGCGAACAGCGCGTGCAGCCGCGCCCAGTGCCGCTCCGCCGCGGGCTTGTCGTAGGCCGGACGCAGCGGGAACGCGAAGCCGTGGTGCGTACCCGGATATGTCTCCACCTCGCCTTTGACCTTGTGCGCCGTGAAGTCCTTCGTAAGCGCGTCGACCATCTCGGGCGGCGCATAGCTGTCAGTCTCGGCGCAGGCGACGTAGATCTCAGCCGTCGCCTTGCGCGCCGCGAGGTGCGGGCTGTCGGGCTTCTCCGTCACCAGCGACACGCCGTAGAGCGACGCTGCGGCCTTCACGCGATCGGGAAAACGCGCCGCTGCGCTGATCGCGTACTGGCCGCTCATGCAATAGCCCATGGCGCCGATCGGGCCCTTCTTCGCGGCGGCTTGAGTGTCGATATGCGCCACCAGCGCATCGGTGTCCGACATCACCTTTGCGATATCGATCGAGCTCATCAGATCGAACATGCGTTTCCGCCACGTCGAATCCGGCGCCATCTCGATGGGGCCGAGCTCCATGACGCCGGAGCGGTAGTAGAGGTTCGGCAGCACCACGTAGTAACCCGCCGACGCCAGCCGCCGCGCCATGTCGCGCAGCTCCTCGCGGATGGCGGGCGCGTCCATGTAGAACAGCACCGGCGGGAACGGCCCGCCGCGGTCGGGATGGACGATGAAGGTGGTGCAGGCGCCGTCGCGCGTCTGGATGTCGATGGTCTGTTCGATCATGGCGGCTCTCTCCCCGAAAGGCGTTTTCGCCCTTGGCAGGCTCCGTACACGAAACTGGGCGCATCTTCGCGTTGGCGTTCGACCCGGTCGGCGCTAGATTCGCCCTATGCACACCATCACCCCCGTCTCCCTCACGGAAGCCCCCGATGTCTTCGCCAGGAAGCTCGGCGACAGCTTCGTCTCCACCGGTTTCGCCATCGTCGCCGACCATGGCCTCGACCCCGCGCAGATCGAGCGAGCGCTCGACCGCTTCAAGGCGTTCTTCGCGCTGCCGGACGACGTGAAGCGCCGCTACAAGATCGAAGGCGGCGGCGGCCAGCGCGCCTACACGCCCTTCGGCACCGAAGCCGCCAAGGGCGCCGACAAGGTGGACCTGAAGGAATTCTGGCACGTCGGCCGCAATCTGCCGCCCGGCCACCCCTACCGCGCCGAGATGGCCGACAATGTGTGGCCGCAGGAGGTGGAGAACTTCGAGAAGGACGCCTACGCGCTCTACGAGGCGTTCGATGCGCTGGGCGCAAAGGTGCTGGCCGCCATCGCGCGCTATCTAAAGCTGCCCGACGACTTCTTCGTGCCGACGGTCGCCAACGGCAACTCGATCCTGCGCGCGCTCCACTATCCGCCGCTGCAGGGAAAACCCGAAGGCATCCGCGCGGAAGCGCACGAGGACATCAACACCATCACGCTGCTGCTCGGCGCCGAAGAGGCGGGCCTCCAGGCCAAGAAGCGCGACGGTACGTGGCTCGACATCAACCCGCCGCCGAACTGCGTGGTCATCAACATCGGCGACATGCTGCAGCGTCTGACGAACGGCTACCTGCCCTCAACGACGCACCGCGTGCTGAACCCGAGCGCCGAACGCGCGCACCTGCCGCGCTATTCGATCCCCTTCTTCCTGCACTTCGCGCCGGACTATCTGATCAAGACGCTGCCGAGCTGCGTGGATGCGGCGCATCCTGACAAATTCCCGACCCCGATCACCGCGCAGGAATATCTGAACGAGCGGCTGCGGGAGATCAGGCTGGCGTGAGGCGTCTAGTCGAAAACCAGCCGTGCGAAGGTTTGATGCGCCGCATTCGGATTGCGCTCGTTTTGACCGTAGCGCTGACAGCCGGCCCGAGTTTCGCCGAGACCGTCGGTAGCCGCAAAGCACAGTTTGACCGCACTTGGGAAGAAGCGCGTTACGCGGCGCTATCGTTGGGGCTCTACAGCTACCTAATCGGCAGCTGGACCGTTGTGGATTTCCGATACGGCCTTCGGCATGAGAATACTTGCTACGGGGTGGGCCCTGACGATCCGGCGTCTCACATTTGCTATGCTTGGACAGCCACGAAAACCGTCATGGATGGTCACGGGCAGTTGAAGCGGTACGTTACCGACCAGCACACATGCCCGGCCATCATCGTCGCGCTCACGTCAGCAGAGAACGTCGCCATTCCTCGAATCGATCTTCCCAGTGTGGGACGTCCGGCTCCGAAGCCTGAAGCTGTCATGGATGGGGGACTGGCAATGCTGCGTTCCAATAGCGCCTATTTTTCGACTCCGCTTGCACGTGGCGCTGTCCAGATTTCCGGCAATGCGGATAGTCCCGTTTCTGAGTGGGCGACGAACGCCCTGCGATGGACCGACGACTGTTGGCGACAGCGCTAGGCCTCGCGACCACGATAGACTTCCGCAAACCGGTCCCACAGCAGTTGCCGATCCGGCGCGGGGCCTTCGAACACGAGCGCATCGTCAGCTATCATCACGTCCGGCGCGCGGGTCTTCGCCCAGATGTGCGAGGTCGGCACGGCCCAGCTTGAATCGTCGAGCGTGCCGGCGGCGATGAAGCGGAACGCAGGCGCCGAGACGGGCTGATGCCACAGCCGCGTGCCGCACGCCGCGCAGCGCGCGATGTCCACCTGGCGGCCGCTCTCGGCGGTCTTGCGATAGCGATCGAGCGCGCCGCTTTCGTGGACGAGGCTCGCGTCTGTCGCGTGCAGGAAAAGCCCGAACGCGCCGCCCGCGCTCTTCTTGCAGTCCGTGCAATGGCACGCATTGATCGCAAACGGGCGCGCCGTGAGCCGATAGCGCACCGCGCCGCAGAGACAGCCGCCGAGGTGCGGCGCATGGGGGATGGGCGGACGCGTCAGTTCTTCGCCTTATCCACCAGCTTGTTCTTCGTGATCCACGGCATCATGGCGCGCAACTTGCCGCCGACCTCTTCGATCGGATGCTCCGCCGCCGCGCGACGGCGCGCCTTGAAGCTGGGCTGGCCGACCTTGTTCTCCAGCATCCAGTCGCGCGCGAAGCGGCCCTGCTGGATATCCTCCAGCACTTTCTTCATTTCCGCCTTCGTCTCCGGCGTCACGATGCGCGGGCCGGTGACGTATTCGCCGTACTCGGCCGTGTTGGAGATCGAGTAGTTCATGTTTGCGATGCCGCCTTCGTAGATGAGATCCACGATGAGCTTCACTTCGTGCAGGCATTCGAAATAGGCCATCTCGGGAGCGTAGCCCGCTTCCACGAGCGTCTCGAAGCCGGCGCGGATGAGTTCGACGAGACCGCCGCACAGCACCACCTGCTCGCCGAAGAGATCGGTCTCGCACTCTTCGCGGAAGCTCGTTTCGATCACGCCCGAGCGCCCGGCGCCCATCGCGCTCGCATACGCCAGCGCAAGCTCGAGCGCCTTGCCCGACGGGTTCTGGTGGATGGCCACGAGCGCAGGCACGCCGCCGCCCTTCTGGTATTCGCTGCGCACGGTGTGGCCGGGGCCCTTCGGCGCGATCATCGCGACGTCCACATCGGCGGGCGCTTCGATCAGCTTGAAATGGATGTTGAAGCCGTGGCCGAAGAGTAGCGTCTTGCCGGCCTTCATGTGCGGCGCAATTTCGGCCGTGTAGATTTCCGCCTGCACTTCGTCGGGCGCGAGGATCATGATGACGTCGGCGGCCTTGGCGGCTTCCGCGACGGTGACGACCTTCAGCTTTTCCGCTTCCGCCTTCTTCGCCGATGCGGAGCCCTTCTTCAGCGCGACGAGGACGTTCTCGACGCCGGAGTCGCGGAGGTTCAGCGCGTGGGCGTGGCCCTGGCTGCCATAGCCTACGATCGCGACCGTCTTTCCCTTGATGAGGGCGAGGTCGGCGTCACGATCATAATACACGCGCATGGTTCTTGCTCCGGATGCCGCTTTCGGCGCGGCTTTGTGCGCTGCGGTGCAGCATCGGGGCGCTAAGCAGCGGTTTTTTGCCAAAAGGTCAAGGTGACGTCGCGCGCAGGGCCGCTCTGCGACTGTGCTGCGGCGGCGAGCCGCGCTAAGCATGTCCCCGCATGACCTCCGACACCCCCGACGACATCCCCAACCCGCCCGAAGGCTTCGCGCCCTCCCCGCGCGGCCCCTACACCACCCACAACGGCCCAATGTTCCATCGCATCCGCGAGGACGGCTCGTTCGACCACGCCTTTTTCGTGCTGCCGCGCCACTGCAATGCGATGGGCATCGTCCACGGCGGGATGCTGGCGACGTTCCTCGACGGCCTGCTCGCACGCGCGGTGCATGGCGCCGCCGGCGGGCAGTCGGTGACGCTGCACCTGTCGATGGATTTCCTCTCCGCCGCGCGGCAGGGCCAATGGGTGTTCGGCGAAGCGGAGGTCACGCGCGCGGCGAAGGAGATCACCTTCGCGCAGGCGCGCATCCATGCCGACGGCAAGGACGTGCTGCGCGGCTCCGGCGTTTTCAAGCGCGCCGCGCCGAAGAGCTGACGCACGCGCCACGTCCCGCAAATTTCAGCACAACGCATTCAACACAGGCGGCCCCATGACCGACGCACCTCAACATCTCGGCGAAACACTCGGCCAGCAGCGCGTGATCTCCATGGAGGGCGGGCGTGCGGTGATCGAGTATCAGGCGGGCATGCATATGTGCCATTCGGGCGGCGTGGTGCAGGGCGGCTTCGTCACCGGCTGGATCGACGCGGCGATGGCGCATGCGGTGATGAGCCTGCACGGGCGCGAGTTCGCGCCGATGTCGCTGGAGGTGAAGGTGAGCTTCTTCGCGCCGGTGCGCCCCGGCGTCGTCATCGCGGAAGGCTGGATCGAGCGCGCGGGTAAATCCACGAGCTTCGCCGAGGGCGTGCTCCGGGACGCGCAAGGCAATGTGCTGGCGAAGGCGAGCTCGACGCTTCGCCTCATACCGCTTGCGAAAGTCGAAGCGGGCTCACGCGCCGCAATCGGATAATCACAACAGGAGAACGACAACCATGATCACCTACACCATGCTCGGCGCGAACGATCCCAAGCGCGCAAAGGCGTTTTACGATCCACTGATGGCCGAACTCGGCGCGAAAGTGATCGACGCCTACACGAGCGAAACGCGCACCTGGTACGGCAAGGGCGGCGCAGGCTTTCTCGTCGTCGGCGCGCCGGGCGACGGCAATGCCGCGACGGCCGGCAACGGCACGATGGTCGCCATCGGCGTCGACGATCGCGCACAGGTGGACGCGGTCCATGCAAAGGCCATCGCCGGCGGCGGCGCCAACGAGGGCGATCCGGGCCTGCGCACCGCGCCCTTCTACGGCGCCTATTTCCGCGATCCCGACGGCAACAAGGTCTGCATCTTCACGATGAAGGGCTGAGGCGAACGGTCCTGCTCTACCGCACGGATGAGCAGGACCGCACCGCTCAGTAAAACAGGCTGTACCAGACGCTCAGCACCTGCCCTGTCCACACGTCGACGAGCACCGCGTCGCGGCCCACGCGCACCCACTCGCAGCCGATCGGCGGATAGGGCAGCCCGTAGTAGTTCCAGTCGAGATAGTAGCTGTTGCCGTACCAGCCGCGCGGCAGGTAGTCGCCGAACACCCACGAGCGCACGAACCAGTTGCTCGGATAGCGGTAGGCGCCGGCGCGATAGCGTTGCTGCGCATAGTATTGATAGCGGTAGATGTTCGGCGCGTAGAAGTGTCGCCCGTGGTCGCGATCGCGGTAGCCGTTGCGGCCGTATCCGGGCGTATGACCGTTGCGGTCGCGCCAGCGGTTGTTGTCGTCCCAGTTGCGATCGCCGTTCCAGCGCGAGCGACCGTTGTCGCTCCAGCGATTGCTGTCGCCGCTGCCACGACCGCCGCCGCGATCGTTCCAGTCGCCGCGATCACCGCCACGCCCCGCGCCATCCGGTCGTCCGCCGCCACGATTCACATCGTTGTCGCCGCCACGACCGCCGCCATTCCAGTTTCCCTGGCCGCCACGACCTTGCCCCGGACCTTGGCCTTGTCCTGCGCCTTGGTCTTGTCCCTGACCGCCGCGTCCGCCGCCGTTCCAGTCGCGACCCCCATCACGACCACCCTCACGGCCGGGACCGCCCGACAGGCCGCTGTTGTCGCCGCCGCCGCGCGGACCGCGACCGGCGTCCGGTTGCGGCGCGTTGGGCTGACCGCCACGGTACCCGCCACGATCCGGCGACTGCGGCGTCACCGGCGCAACACCCGGCTGACCGCCGCCACGCCACTCGCCGCCGCCGCCGCGACCGCCACGGTCTCCACCGCCGCCGCCACCGGGCTGTCTGCCCGATTGGCCGCCGCCATTGTTGCGCATGTCGCCGCCGCCGCCACGATCACCACCACGCGGCGTGAAGGCCGGTTGCTGCGGCGCCGCCGCTGCGGGCGGCTGATATTGAGGTTGCGGTTGGGGCTGCGCCTGTTGTTGACGTCCACCGCCGGGACGGCTGTCGGGCGCGGCCGCGCCGCGCGGTTCGCCGTCGCGATCGCGACGTGCACCGCTGCGGTCGCCCCGGTCACCCTGTTCGGAACCCCGGTCGCCGCCACGGTCACGACCGCCGCGCCGGTCTTCGCCCTGCTGGGCGTAGGCAGTCGCCGCCGTCGTCAGCAGCAGCGCCAGCGCAATCGCGCTCACCTTTTTCATGTCATCCATCCGTGCGCGGACCGGGTATCCGGTCTCATTCTGAAGCGACGCTACGCCATGACGCCTGAACCGCTCTTGAATGATCCAGTCATGTTCCGCAGGTTCCGGGCCATGAGCATCAGCCCGCAAGACATCGTCGCCTTCTGGTCGGGGGCCGGGCCGGAAAAGTGGTTCAAGCGCGACGACGGCTTCGACGCCCTGCTCCGCACCCGGTTTGAAGCCGCTCACCATGTTGCAGCGCGGGGTGAATTGGCGGCGTGGGAAGAGACGGCGGAGGGTGCCCTGGCGCTGATCCTCCTGCTCGATCAGGTCCCGCGCAACATCTACCGGAATTCGCCGCACGCCTTCGCTGCCGATGGTCTGGCGCGCCTCGCGGCGGAGCGCACCATCACCGCCGGTCACGATCAGGCGACAGCCATGCCGCTGCGGGTCTTCTTCTACATGCCGTTCGAGCACGCCGAGGATCTGTCGCTGCAGGCGCTCGCGGTGAAGTTGATCAGCGCTGCCGGCGACGCCGAATATACACGCTACGCCGATCTGCATCGCGAGATCATCGTGCGCTTCGGGCGCTTCCCGCATCGCAACGCACTCCTCGGCCGCGCGAGCACGGAGGCCGAGCAACGCTTTCTCGCGGAGGGCGGATTTTCAGGCTAGTTTGAGATGTTGGCGAGGTAACTCCAATTGCCTTCGCCGTCGCGTCGCCACACGGAAACATAGGCGCCGCGCAACGCCTCGGCGCCGGGCCGCGTGAAACTCCACTGGCCCCACGAAAAGCCCATGTCGCCGCGCGCGGCGATGTCGGCGCCTGCCGGGGACCATTGTAGAACCGAGCCCGCTTCCCATGTCGCATAAGCCTCGGCGATCGCCTGCCGCCCTGCAGCCACGGGTTTTCCGGGCTGAAAGACGCGCCCGTCATCCGCGGCGAATGCCGCCATCGCCGCCGGCACGCCGTTCACCTGCGCCGCCTGCGAAAACGCGCGATCCGCCGCCATGATGTCGCTGACGCCTGACTGGAAGAGTTCTTCCTCGTCACGGCTGCCAGCCGCATCCGAGATCGCCTTGATGAGCGCGCCTGACGCGCCGCCCGTCGCGCAACGCCGCTCGAACGTCACCGAACGCAAACCGTCCGCCACTTCGAGCCAGGCGTAGTCACCGTCCGCGCAGACCGCCGCGCTCGATTGCGAGCCCTCGCCGGAAATCAGCGACGCGCTGAGCGCCGCACGCGCTAGGCGATCGAGTTCGGCCTTCTTCGCCGCTGTCACCGGACGCGCCAGCGGGTTCTCCCCGCCCCACAGCATCCAGCCGTTGCGCAGATGCCCTGTGAAACTCCGCACGCCGAGACCCGCTGCCGCTGGACTCGAATCATAGCGGATGAGCCGCGCCACGCCGCCCTGCGCGGGCGCGATCGTCAGGCGCACCGCGACGCCGCCCTCCTGCGCCGCGAGGTTCGGCCGGTTGATCCGCATCGCTTCGGCATCGTTGGCGAGGATGGGACGCGCCCATTCCGGCGCCCGGACGTTGGTCTGCGCGGCCGCAGGACCGCCAAGTGCGAGCAACGCTGCGGCAGCGAGAATGGATCTGAGCATGGCGTTCCCAATGTCGTTGACGTATCGGACCAGTATCGCCCGACCTCACTGCACGGCGCCAGCCGTCAGGTGCGTTCAGCGCCGCGCTGGATGGAGAGGATGCCCGTACGGCTGACTTCCACGAGGCCGAGCGGGCGCACGAGTTCGACGAAGGCGTCGATCTTGTCGCTCGAGCCGGTGAGTTCGAAGATCAGCGACTTCAGCGTCGTATCGATGACCTTGGCGCGGAAGATCTCGGACACGCGCAGGGCCTCGATGCGGTCCTGACCATCCGATTTCACCTTGATCAGCGCCATTTCCCGTTCGACACCTGCCGGGTCTCGGCTGACGTCGACGACGGTGTGCACCGAGACGATGCGGTCGAGCTGCGCCTTGATCTGGTCGAGGATCACCGCCTGCCCGGAGGTGACGATGGTGATGCGCGACTGGTGCGAGGCGTGATCGGTCTCGGCCACCGTCAGACTTTCGATGTTGTAGCCACGCGCCGAGAAAAGACCCACCACGCGGGCGAGCACGCCCGGCTCGTTGTCGACGATGACGGCGAGGGTGCGGCGTTCGGTGGGGGCGTCGGTGCGTGCGGGCATGATGTTTGGGTAGCGGTCGCGATAGCCAAGCGCAACGCTCTCAACCCTTTCGCCCATAGATCCAGACGCCGTGATGGCCGCCGTGGTCGGTATGAACGAGGTGTTGCTGACCGATCCCCGTCTCGACGAACGCACGGATGACGTCCGTCAGGGCGTAGTCATGCATCTGGATGAGCGCCTCGGCCGGGCGCGCGCCGGCGCGTGCGAGCGCGAGATGCGCGGCGCGCTTGGCCTGGCGCAGCGGACCCTTCGGTTCGAGATGGGCCGTGCGCCAGGCCGTCACCTGGATCGACGCGAAGCCGCCGGGCGCCAGCAGCGCGAGCGCGCGCTTGAGGAGTGCGAGCCCCTCCACGGGCGGGATGTGCTGGAAGACGACGTAGGAGTTGATCCAGTCGAAGGCGCCGTGGGGAAACGCGGTCGTATAGTCGACGCCCTCGCCTGCATGTTCGCGCGCCACTGCAAGCATCGAGTCCGACACATCGTAACCGGTGACGGCGTTTGCATGATTGCGCATCGCCCGCGCGAGGCGCCCCACGCCGCAGCCGATGTCGAGCGCGCGACCGCCGCTCGGCGCCGCGCCGAACACGCGCTGGAACGTCGCCACGACGTCGGCGATGTCGCCCTCGCCGGTGGCGTAGAATTCGGTGATGCGTTCAGGCGTCAGTTCGCGCGCGCGGTACTTGTCCGCAGTGACGACGCCAAAGAAGGCTTCTTTCGCCGCGATGCGTTCCCAGTCGTGGGTCATTTGGCGTGGGTCACGGGCGGCGCGGCCTCAAGCCTTGCGTTCGACGAGCTGCTTCTTGATGTCGGCGATCGCCTGCGCAGGATTGAGGCCCTTCGGGCAGACCTGCGCGCAGTTCATGATCGTGTGGCAGCGGTAGAGCTTGAAGGGATCCTCAAGGGCGCTGAGACGCGCCTCGCGCTGTTCGTCGCGGCTGTCCTCGATCCAGCGGTGCGCCTGCAGGAGCGCGGCGGGGCCGAGATACTTCTCACCATTCCACCAGTAGGATGGACAACTCGTCGAACAGCAGGCGCAGAGAATGCACTCGTAGTGGCCGTCGAGCTTCCGGCGATCGTCCTCGCTCTGCAGCCGTTCTTTCTCCGGCGCTTCGCCCGCCTGCATGAAGGGTTCGATGGAGGCGTACTGCTTGTAGAAAGTCGTCAGGTCGGGAACGAGATCCTTCACCACCGCCAGGTGCGGCAGCGGGCTGACCGTGAGTTCGCGTCCCGCCACCTCGTCGACATGCTTGGTGCAGGCAAGCGTGTTGCGTCCGCCAATGTTCATGGCGCACGATCCGCAGACGCCCTCGCGACACGAGCGACGGAACGTCAGCGTCGGGTCGATGTCGTTCTTGATGTGGATGAGAACATCGAGAACCATTGGGCCGCACGCGTCGAGATCGACGTCGTAGGTGTCCCAGCGCGGGTTCATGCCGGTGTCGGGGTCGTAACGGTACACCTTCACGGGCCGCACGCGCTTGGCGCCCGGCGCCGCACCGAAATGCTCGCCCTTCTGGACCCTGGAATTCTTCGGAAGCGTCAGCTCGACCATGAACTATCCCGGAACAAATTTGCGCGGACCGTGGCGGCTTCGCCCTTGACCGTCAAGCATGCCCGCCTCCCCGATACGAGGAGGCGGGCCGCTCGTGGGTCAGTTGCGACGCCCTGTCACGGGCGCGACTCGGATCGCCCATTCTCCGGGCCGCGCGAGAGGCCGTACCAGTCGAGGTTGCGGGTGAACCACATGACCGCAGCGATCGTCACGAAGGCAGCGATCGAGCCTGCGAGCAGCGCGTAGTCCTCCAGGCGCATCAGCAGGTAGATGAGCGCATAGAGCACCGCGAAGGCGACGAACGCGATGATGCCGCGCCGCGCACTCTGGAAGACGCCGCCCGCATAGGCGCCGATCAGCGTCACCGTCGCGCCTGCCGCAAGCAGGAAGGCGAGATCGAAGCCCACGCGCTCCGCGATGGCGAGCAGCAGCAGATAGAAGATCAGCTGCGCCAGACCGACGAGGATGTATTGCGCGGGGTGCACGCGGCGGTCAGAGGTCGATTCCATCAGGAAGTAGGCGAGGAAGACGACGCCGAGGAACAACAGCGCGTATTTCAGAGCGCGCGTGACGGACTGGTAGGGGTTCGCCGGATCGATCAGCTTCACCTGCACGTTGAGGCTGGAGAGCGACGACAGCGTCGCCGCATCGCCAGACTCCGCGAGGTTGCGGGCGATGAACGGCACCGTCCATTGCTGGTCGAAGGCGCCTTTGGCTTCCGCCGCGCGCACTTCATCGGAGTCCTCGCCGAACTTCGGCGGGAAGCCGCCGAAATAGCCCACGTCCTTCCAGTCGCCGCGGATGCGCAGGTCCGTGTCGCGCGCGAAGGCGACGAGGCTCACGGTTTCCACGCCGGTGAATTTCAGCTTCGTGCGCACGTCGAATTTCGCGTCGGGCCGCGCAAAGGCGCCCGCCTGTGCGACGAGCCATTGCGAGGGACCCGCCGAGGGCGGGGTCGTGTAGCCGCCGGGCGCCGCCTGATAGGAGAAGACGTCGCCATAGGCCGAGCCCGGCTCGAGCGGAATGCTCTGGTCGCCGACCTGGATCGACGCGGGCGCCGCTGCGCCGCGCGGATCGGTGACGCCGACGAGGATGACGGCTTTCGTCCAGTCGATGGTCGCGCCTTCGGGCGCCGCAGAGGGTTCGCCCGACAATTCGAACGCGCCGGAGAGATCGACGTCAGCGGTGTAGGTGCGCACCTTGAAGAGGCCGCCGGAGCCGCGCGCCTTCACATCAGTGTCGATCTGCGCGTCGCCCTTCCCGGTCTTGGCGAAGACGACGTACCAGCCGGTGCGCACGGTCGCCTGCGGGCGGGGGTTGTCGGGCGTGGCCGGGGGTGCTGCGATCACCTGCCGGAACGGCGCGGCGAGGATCGGGCCCGTGAAGGTCTGCTCGCCGCCATAGCGCTGGCCGACTTCGGCTATCACCTCGTCGGCGCGGCTCGTGCGGTCGTAGATCAGGCCGAAGATGGCGAAGGCCGGCAGCGCCATCAGCACCGCGAGGATGCAGACGAGCAGAAATTTGAGGCCCACCGATCGTGTCGGCAGGCGCAACTGGTCGGTCATCGACCGGACTCCTCTTTCATAACGGAGAGTTCATGATCGAACCGGATTGCGGCGGAATCTCGCCGCTCGATCCATGCGCTTTCGCAGGGCGGCGCGGCACGCCCGTGAGAGCCGGAGCTAGGGCCCGATCTGGACATCGAACGAGCCCGCCGACGGCGGCTCTTCAGGAAGAAAGGTTTGCGGCGGCGGTTTGAGAAGCGCCCACGCAAAGGTCGCCGCGCCGATGACCGCGACGAGAACAATCAGTCGATGAACACGCGTATCGAATGCCGCGCTGACCTCCGACTCCTCCCCGCCCGTCGAGAGCGCACGCTGGCGCTGCCGGTCGATGAACAGATAGGCGGCGAGCATGGCGATCGGCAGCACCGGTCCCCACGGCACATCTGCGAGCCCGTTCCTTGCAACGAGCGGCGCCAGAACCGCGAGCACGAAACCACCGAGCACGGCAAACTCGATCGGGTTCGCGAAACTCTTCATCGGACCGCGATGAAAACGCCGCCGACGCGCCGCGAACTCTGTTCCGAGATTCGACCAGAACGACATCGGGGTCAGGAGTGATCTTCGGAGTAGAAGGGCTCGAAGACGTATACGTTGTCCGGTGTCACGACATAACACGCCGTTTCGTGAACGCTCGTCTCATGGCAGACCATCGGCTTCTTCGTTGCTTTCATCGCCGTGTAGTCCGCCACATCGAGGTGCGTGGTGACGGTTTCGGTCTGTGCAGAGGCGGTGTCGGTCGTGGAGACGATGGCGTTTGTCCAGTTCTCCAGGAATGTCTGCAGGCGTGCGCCGTCGAAGGCGGGGCCGGCGTGGCCCTCGATCAGATCCATCCGGTTCATCGACGTGGCGTAGCCATGAACAAAGGCTCCGTCGTCCTTGCGGCGGAAGGTCAGGACGACCGTGGCGTTTGCACAGGGATTTGACGCCGCCATCGCCGCGCGATCGGCGGTCAACGGCTTCGGCCCGTCGAAGGAGCGGGCCTCGACAATGTAGTCTGGCGCGTCGCCAAGAATGGCGATATCGCGCGCGGCCGACTGCACGCAGGAATTGTCCGCCGTCGCAGCCGCTTCCTTCTTCGCCGCCGGCGCGCACGCTGCGAGCGCTGCGAGCGCTGCGCAGACTACCGCCGCCAGAATTGCACGCACGATCATGGTGTTGTTCCCTCTTGGTCGTCAGTCACGCTGGATACTGGGCGTCAATCTTGTTCCGCTTCAGGCGGAAGACGCTCTGCATGACGTTACGAAACGCTGGCGACCGCGGCAGTTCCGGTCCATCGGCTGACGCATCAGTAGACGCGCTTTTTCGGCGGGATCGACTCGACCTCATTGGTCATCGTGTTGGAGTGCACGGGGCGATACTCGATGGTGGTGCGCCCGCTCGTCTCGTCAATCCACGCGAGCGTGTGCTTCATCCAGTTCACGTCGTCACGATCGGGGAAGTCTTCCCGCGCATGCGCGCCGCGGCTTTCGGTGCGGTTGGCCGCGCCATTCACCGTCACCACCGCCTGCTGGAGGAGATTGTCGAACTCCAGCGTCTCGGCGAGATCGGAATTCCAGATCAGCGAGCGATCCGTCACGGAAACGTCCTCGGCGCCGCGGAAAACTTCCGCCACGCGCTTCACGCCCTCGTCGAGCGTCGGCCCGTCGCGATAGACCGCGCAGGTGTCCTGCATGGCGTGCTGCATCTGGTCGCGAAGCTTCGCCGTCGACGTGCCGCCCTTGGCGAAACGGAAGCGATCGAAGCGCGCGAGATGCTTGTCGCCGGCGTTCGCCGCGAGCGCAGGCTTCGTCGCGCCCGGCTTCAGCATTTCGCCGCAGCGCAGGCCGACGGCGCGGCCAAAGACCACGAGATCGATCAGCGAATTGGAGCCGAGACGGTTTGCGCCGTGGACGCTCACGCACGCCGCTTCGCCGACAGCCATCAGCCCCGGCACCACGTGATCGGGATTGCCGTCGAGCTTGGTCAGCACTTCACCGTGATAGTTCGTGGGAATGCCGCCCATGTTGTAGTGCACGGTCGGCAGCACAGGGATCGGCTGGCGCGTCACATCCACATTGGCGAACACCTTCGCGCTTTCGGAAATGCCCGGCAGGCGCTCGTGGATGATCTTCGGATCGAGGTGATCGAGGTGGAGGAAGATGTGGTCCTTCTTCGGACCCACGCCGCGTCCTTCGCGGATCTCGATGGTCATCGCGCGGCTCACCATGTCGCGCGGCGCGAGGTCCTTCACCGTGGGCGCGTAGCGCTCCATGAAACGTTCGCCTTCGGAGTTGGTGAGATAGCCGCCCTCCCCGCGCACGCCTTCGGTAATGAGGCAGCCGGCGCCGTAGATGCCGGTGGGGTGGAACTGGACGAATTCCATGTCCTGCAGCGGCAGGCCCGCGCGCAGCACCATGGCATTGCCGTCACCGGTACAGGTGTGCGCCGAGGTGCAGGAGAAATACGCGCGGCCATAGCCGCCGGTGGCGAGCACCACCGTCTGCGCGCGATAGCGGTGCAGCGTGCCGTCATCGAGCTTCCACGCCGTCACGCCGCGACACGCGCCCTCGACGTCCATCAGCAAATCGAGCGCGAGATATTCGATGAAGAAGTCGACCTCGTAGCGCAGCGACTGGCCGTAGAGCGTGTGCAGGATCGCGTGACCCGTGCGGTCCGCCGCCGCGCACGTGCGCTGCACAGGCGCTTCGCCATAGTTGCGCGTCATTCCGCCGAAGGCGCGCTGGTAGATCTTGCCTTCCTTGGTGCGCGAGAACGGCACGCCCCAATGCTCGAGTTCGAACACGGCTTTCGGCGCGTTGCGCGTGAGGTATTCGATGGCGTCCTGATCGCCCAGCCAGTCCGACCCCTTCACGGTGTCGAACATGTGCCAGCGCCAGTCGTCCTCGCCCATGTTGCCGAGCGCCGCCGAGATGCCGCCTTGGGCGGCGACCGTGTGCGAGCGCGTGGGAAACACCTTCGAGATGCACGCCGTCTTCAGGCCCGCCTGTGCGCAGCCCAGCGCCGCGCGAAGGCCCGAGCCGCCGGCCCCGACGACGACGACGTCATAGTCATGATCAACCCACGTATATGCCGGCACGAGACCTCAACCCCTGAAACTTACAACCGAAACTAAACACCGAAACTGATCTGATAGAGGGCATACACGCCAACCGCCGCTGCCAGCAGGGTAATGAGCGTGTTGACGCCGAGAACGAGCCGGCGCGTGCCGGCATTGTCGAGATAGTCTTCCGCGATCACCTGTACGCCCAAGCGCATGTGATAGAGCGAGATCACCAGAAACACTCCGACCCCGATGCAGGTATAGGGGCTCGAAAGCCAGGCGCGGGCGGAGTCATAGGTCCCGTCGAGCGAAAGCGCCGCCGAGACGATGAACCATGGCATCAGAACGAGGAGCACGACGGCGGAGAGCCGTTCAGCGATGAAGTGGCCTGTGCCGTGGCCTGCTGCTTTTGAAGTCATCGGTTCAAGCTCCCGCCAGGGCCCAGATCGCGATCGGCGTCAGAACGGCGAATACGAACGCGCCCCAGCCCGTGAGATCGGCGACCTTGGGACTGAACCCGCGCCCGGCGTCCCAGACGAGGTGACGAATGCCGGCGGCGAAGTGGTAGCCGGCGGCCGCGACGATCAGGAAAAGAACGATCTGCCCGGGGATCGACTTCAGCAGCGCCGTGAAGTTCGCGAAGTCTTCCGGCCCGGCGGCGAGCGCCCAGAGCCAAGCCACCAGCGCAAACGCCCCCACCATCAAACCTGCACCCGCGAAGCGGTTCGAGATCGAGGCGACCATGGTCGTGTGCGGTCGCCAGACCTGCAGGTGCGGGGACAATGGGCGGGTATCTGGCGGGGCGGCCATGTGTGCTCCTGGGGAGTATTACGGCGATTTGAATGGCGCGGATCGTAGAAGGCGTCGCGCCTTAGTCAATTAAGCCGCCATGAATTGACAGCCTGCCTCCTGTGGCATGATTTCACGCGGCTCGCGGGGCGCGGGCGCCGCGCGGGTCACGACATGAGAAGCATCTGTTTCGCCTTGGTTTTCACCGCGGGCATGATCGCGAGCGCAGGCGCCCAGACGGAAAGCCGGCTATCCAACAACCAATCCTCCGCACTGGTGGAAGAGTATGAGGCGTTCGCACGGGGCGTCGATCCGGTCACGGCGGGCTTCGAAGGCGATCGCGCCTCGCTTGGTCGTCTGCCCGACGTGTCGCCCGAGGCGGCCGCGCGGCGGTGGCAGACGCTTGAAGGCTTCAAGACCCGCCTCGGCGCCATCTCTCCCGGCAGTCTCGGCAATGTTTGGCGCGGCGACCATGCCCGCCTGTCACGCACCGTCGACGCCGGACTCGAACGCATCCCCTACGATCTGGAGCGGCTCGCCTTCGAGAACGACAGCGGCTTCTTCAGCCTGATGGGCTACCTCGCCGGCGCTACGCCGATCCGCACGACGGCGGACGCCGAAGCGTGGATATCGCGGCTCGAAGCGACGCCGAAATGGTATGACCAGAACATCGCCAATCTGCGTCGCGGCATCGCGACGGGCCTGATGCAGCCCCGACCCGTCGTGGAAGCGGCGATGGTGCAGGTGCGCGCGATCCCGGCGAATGCGGAAGCAAGCCCGCTCTACGCGCCCATGAAGACGCTGCCGACCACAATTCCGGCGGCAGAGGCCGACGCACTTCGCGCGCGCGCGAAAGCCGCGATCGACAACGGCATCATTCCGAAGCAACGCGCCTTCCTCACCTTCATGGAGCGCGAATACCAGCCGCGCGCGCCGACGAGCCTCGCCATCCGCGACCGGCCGAACGGCGAAGCGCTCTACGCCTATCTCATCCGCCATCACACCACGACGCGGATGACGCCCGATGAAGTGCACGCGCTCGGCCTCGCCGAAGTCGCGCGCATCCGTGCGCGGATGCAGACGGTGATGGCGCAGGCACAGTTCAATGGGACGTTCCCGCAGTTTCTCAACTATCTGCGCACCGATCCGCGCTTCTATGCGAAGACGCCGGACGAATTGCTGATGCGCGCGGCTGAAATCGCCAAGCGTGCGGACGATCGCCTGCCCGGACTGTTTCGCACCTTGCCGCGCCTGCCTTACGGCGTGCGGCCGGTGCCGGCGGAAATCGCGGCCACCTACACGACCGGGCGCTACAATTCCGGTTCGCCGAAGAATGGCGTGGCGGGCGGCTATATGGTCAATACGTCGAAACTCGACCAGCGACCGCTTTACGAGCTGCCGGCGCTGACGCTGCACGAAGCCGTGCCCGGCCATCACCTGCAGATCGCGCTCGCACAGGAGCGCGACGACCTGCCGTGGTTCCGCCGTAACGCCGACGTCACCGCCTTCACCGAAGGCTGGGGCCTCTACGCGGAATTTCTCGGCGAGGAGATGGGCATCTACCGCGACCCGTACGAGATGTTCGGCCGCCTCTCCTACGAGATGTGGCGCGCGTGCCGCCTTGTCGCCGACACCGGCATCCACTGGAAGCGCTGGAGCCTGCCGCAGGCGCGCAAGTGCTTCGAGGAAAATTCCGCGCTCGCGCCGCACAACATCACGACGGAGCTGGAACGCTACGTGTCGTGGCCAGGGCAGGCGCTCGGCTACAAGATCGGCGAGATCGAACTGCGGCGCCTGCGCACCAAGGCCGAGACGGCCCTCGGACCGGCGTTCGACGTGCGGGACTATCACGACGCAGTATTGCGTGAGGGCGCGCTGCCGCTCGACCTGCTCGAGCGCCAGGTCGACGCGTGGATCGCCGACCGGAAACGGGCCGCAGCGAGCGCCGATTAGCCTGAGGGGCGAAAAATAACGCCCTCTCGTCCTGCCGCCGCCGCAATGATACCGTCGTCAACCAGTGTCAGAATGCACAAGACCAGGGGTGAGCGATGACCGGGGAAGTCTATGTCGTGGCCGCGAGCGGCCTGAACATGCGCGAGCTGCCGGACGGCGGCGCCGAGGTGCTCATCGTCCTGCCGCGCGGCCAGTTCGTGACGCGGCTCGACAACCGCAACTGGGGCAATGGCTGGTTCCGAGTGCAGGCCGACCTGCACATGATGACCTTCCAGGGCTACGTCGCGGCGACGCACATCCAGCCCGTGAACGCGCCGGTCACACCTGGGCGCGGCGACCTGCGTGTCACCGAGGCCGACATCATCAAGCTCGCCAAGAACCCGAAGCGCGAGTTCTTGCCCGGCCTCGTCGCCGGCTTCCAGCGCGAGCTGCCGCGATACGAGATCAACACCGGCATTCGCATCTCGCATTTCATGGCGCAGTGCGCGCACGAGTGCGACAACTTCCGGACCATGCAGGAATACGCCAGCGGCGACGCCTACGAAGGCCGCGCGACGCTCGGCAACACACAGCCAGGGGACGGCCGTCGCTACAAGGGTCGCGGCATCATCCAGCTCACCGGGCGCGCGAACTACCGGACCTACGGCCAGGCGCTCGGCCTCGACCTGGAGAACAATCCAGAGCTCGCCGCCATACCCGAGAACGCGGTGCGCGTGGCCTGCGAATACTGGAAGCGCACGACGCGCAGCAACGTGACCATGAACCAGCTCGCCGATCGCGACGACATCAACTCCATCACGCGCCGCATCAATGGCGGCCTGAATGGACTCGCGGACCGTCAGGTCAAGCTCGGCATCGCCAAGGGCATTTGGGGCGGCACGGCGGGCGTATAGCCGCGCAAGAAACGGGGATCGGCATGTCTGAACAGAGCAAGGGCCAGGGCTTTCGCTTCGGCGCCATCATGACGCTGGTCCCGTTGGTCACCGCGGCCTTCGGCGGCCTGCAGTACTATCGCGACCAGCAGCAACGCGAATTCGAAGCCGTCACTTTCTACCTGCAGAATCAGGCGACCTTCGATCCCTGCCAGGACGCGCAACTGGCCAATCTCAATCTCGGCATGATCGAGAACATCTATCCGAAAGTGTACGCCCGCGTGGTCGAGCATGTGGAGAACCGCTCGTCGCAGTGTGACAGCGTCACCGTGATCTCGCAGGAGCAGGCAGCGCACAACACGCCGGCCCCGGCGCCCGTCGCACCCGCACCGACCACCGGCGACACGCCCGCTGCGGAGGAGCCCGCGCCGGTGGCGACGCCGGCGCCCGTTCCGCAAACCCGTCAGATGCGCGCCAACATTCCGGCTGCGGCGCAACAGGGAACCGACTTCTTCCGCAATCGCTACGACCGCATGGCCGCGTTGCCGAGTTCAAGCGCGCGGCGCGTGAAGGAGGGCGAATATCGCGTCCTCATCCAGATCTCCGACGAAGCCGATCGTGCGCTGGCGCAATCGATCGAGGCGGCGCTGCGCGATAGCGGCAATTCAACGCCTTCGATCGATCTCGTGCCCGTGCGCGTGGACAAGGCGGAACTCCGCTACTTCCGCGAGAGTCAGGCCGCCGATGCGCAGAAACTGGCGGACCAGATCGAGCAGACACTCGCCGCCGCCGGAACGCCCGCAGAGGTCACGCCGAGCTTCGTGGGCCGCGCGGGTCTTCCGCCCGGCGTGATGGAGCTCTGGCTGCCCTGAGGGCCACGACCAAGGCATTTGACTCCCTCTGACCCGCCCGACGGAACCCGCAGTGTCGCTGTGGTGTTGTCCCGATGTCGGATGTGATGTCAGAGGCGACCATGATCAACTGGGTGATCGGCCTGTTCGTCGCAGCGCTCGCGGCCGCCTTCCTTGGTTTCAGCGGCACGGCGGCTGCGTTCGCTGAGGTGGCGCGCGTGGTGTTCTGCATCCTTCTCGTGTCGTTCGTCGTGTCGGGGACTGTGGCGCTCGCCGGTTCGCGCGCATTGGGCATGCCCGCGTTTGCGCGCACGATGTCGCTTGTGGCCGCCGTTTCGGCACTGAGCATTGGCGCCTACGCGTGGGTCGATAACGACATGTCCGCCGAGCGTGTGGGCGCGATTGATCGCCACACCGTTGCGATTGCCGATACGGCCGGCGCCGCGGTGAGCGACGCGGGAAAGCGTACAGGGACGCTCATGGAGCGCACGGTCACAGATCTGCGCACCGACGCCCATGAGCGCGCGCAGCGCGATACGTCATCAGAAATAACATCAAGCATGTTTCCGAATCCGCGCCGGTAAGGGGCGCCAACACAAAAGGAACTACCCCATGCCCGACGGCGCGTTTCCTCCGCCTGACATCGTCCGCACCCCGCGCGATCTGCCCAGCAATACCCGCATTCGCATCGTCCGTCCCCGCGGGCGTGGGGAAAAGGTCACGGCGCTTCTTGCGAACTCGGACGGTGAAATTCTCACGCAGGATGGCCAGCCGGTGCGCTACAAGGCCGGCGAGGATTACGTCGTGGACTACGCCTCCGGCGCGCGGCAGGTCGTGCGGCGCGACGTGTTCGAGAAAACCTACCGTAAGATCCGGCCAGGCGTATTTCGCAAGAACACCGATATCCGCTATCGCGCCGCTATCCTGCGCGACGCCGCACAGATAGGTACGCTCGAAGGCGTGCGCGAAGCGAACGCCGGTGACTGGGTGATGATCGGCGTCGCCGAAGAAATGTGGCCCGTCCCTGAAGCGGAGGCGGAAAGGAAATACAAAGGCGTGACATCGGTAGGCCTGACCGGCGTCGGCACCACCATTTTCCTCGTGTTTCTCTTGCTCGCGTTCGTCGCCTGGATTTCAACCTAGCGCCGTGGAATCGCAGCCCAGTAGTCCAGATCGAGGATGACTGCGGTGTCGTATTCGCCGCCTTCATTCTTGTCCGGGAAATCGGCGCACGACTTGTTCTTCGTGGCGACCAAGCGAAGCCTCAGTGCGCCGATGCGCTCTGGCAGCGCCGCCGACTCCAGCACCTCCGACCACGCATAGACCGTGTCGCCCGCAAACAGCGGATTGACGTGACGGCCCGCATTGATCGCGAGGATGTAGGCGGCGTTCGCGAGGCCGTTGAACGCGAGGGCGCGCGCCGTCGAAATGGCGACACCACCGTAGATCAACCGCTTCCCGAAGCGTGAGGATTGTTGCGCGAACCCGTCGAAGTGCACTTTCGCGGTGTTCTGGTAAAGACGCGTGGCCGTCTGGTGTTCGGCTTCTTCCACCGTCATGCCGTCAACGTGGTCGATCTTCTCGCCGACCTTGAAGTCTTCGAAGAGATGCGGCGCGCCCGCGAGTATGTGGTCGTATGTGCTGAACGTCAGATTGGCGGGGACGACGAGATCATCCGCGGACACGAAGGGCGCGAGTTTCGGCACGACCACTTCCGGCGCCGCCGCTCCCGCATCGCGCTTGTTGACCATCACCCACCGGCAGTAGGATAGCGCCGTTTCGCCGCGCTGATTGACGCCACTGGTGCGGACGTAGACGACGCCGGTTTTGCCATTGGCATTTTCCTTGAGGCCGATGACTTCAGACGAGGCCGTCAGCGTGTCGCCCGGATAAACCGGCTGGAAGAAGCGCCCCTCCGCGTAGCCGAGATTGGCGACCGCGTTGAGCGAGATATCCGGAACCGTCTTGCCGAAGACCATGTGGAACGCGAGTAGCGGATCCACCGGCGCGCGCGGCAGTCCTGCCGCCGCCGCAAACGTCTCCGCGCAAAAGAGCGCATACCGCGAGCCCGTCAGCGCGGTGTAGAGCGAGACGTCGCCGCTCGTGATCGTGCGCGGCGTCGCGTGACGCAACACCTGACCGAGACGGAAATCCTCGAAGAAATTTCCGGGATTGGATTTGGTCACGCGCCCATCCCCTCAATCGCGTCCGCCACCGCGACGGTGCGCTTGGCCTGCTCCAGGTGCAGCAGCTCCGTCATCTTGCCGTCGACCTTGAGCACGCCCTTCCCCGCGTTCGACGGATCGGCAAACGCGGCGATGACGCTGCGCGACCGCGCGACTTCTTCCGGCGTCGGCGCGAAGATCGCGTTGCAGGCGCCGATCTGGCTCGGATGGATGAGCGTCTTGCCGTCGAAGCCGAGTTCGAGCCCCTGCCGACAAATCGCTTCGAAACCGCCGCTGTCCTGGATGTCGTTGAAGACGCCGTCGATGAGCGTGATCCCGTACGCACGGCCCGCGATCACCGTCATTGAAAGCGCTGCCAGAAATGCGCTGCGGTCGGGCGTCTGCGCGGCGTGCATGTCCTTGGCGAGATCGTTGGTGCCCATCACGAAGGTGGTGAGGCGCGTGCGTTCGGCGGCGCGGGCGATCTCGGCGATGTTCAGGATCGACTTCGGCGTCTCGATCATCACCCAGATGGCGGTCGCGTCCGGCGCGCCTGCATCGCGCAGCGCCTTGTCGGCGGCCTCGATGTCGGCGGCGCTGTCGACCTTCGGGAAGAGCACGCCGTCGGGCTTCGCCGTCGCTGCGGCCTTCACGTCGTCATGGCCCCACGGCGTGGAGAGCGCGTTGGCGCGGATGATGATCTCACGCTTGCCGTAGCCGCCGGCGGCCATCGTGGCGACGATGGCGGCGCGGGCGTCAGCCTTGGCTTCCGGCGCGACGGCGTCCTCAAGATCGAAGATCAGCGTGTCGGCAGGCAGGCCGCGGGCCTTGTCGAGGGCCTTGGCGTTGGCGCCGGGCATGTAGAGGCAGGACCGGCGGGGGCGCAGTGAGGACATTTCGGCAGTTCCCTTGAGAAATTTCGCCCGGCAGGCGAATGCTGCGGCGCATCCATGAAAGCCGTCCTCTCCATACAATCGCAAGTCGCCGGAGCCCGGGTGGGCAATTCGGTCGCGGCCTTCGCGCTGGAACGCCTCGGCGTGCCGGTGATCGCGTTGCCGACGACGCTGCTGGGCCGCCGCCCCGACCGGGGCGCGCCGGGGGGCGGACCGGTGGCCGCCGAGACCTTGCAGTCCATGATCGAAGCGCTCGATGCGGACGGCGCGCTCAGGGAGGTGAGCCACATCCTGTCGGGCTACATCGCCCTGCCCGAGCAGGCCGACGTCGTGCTCGACGCCGTGCGCCGCGTGAAGGCCGTGAACCCGGCGGCGCTGTATGTCTGCGATCCGGTGATGGGCGACGCGCCGGGCGCCTTCGTGAAGCCGGAGATCATCGACGTGATCCGCAGGCGCCTCGCGCCGGCCGCCGATCTTCTGACGCCCAATCATTGGGAGCTGGAGACGCTCGCCGACGCGAAGCTGCCGACGCTCGCTGAAGCCCATGCCGGCGCCCGGTCGTTCGGCAAGCCGATCATCGTCACGTCGGCGCCGCGCGAAAAAGGTGTCGCGGTCCTCTATGCGTCGCCTTCGGCCACGTGGCTCGTCGAGACGCCGAAGATCGCCGGGGCGCCGAAGGGTGCGGGCGATCTTTTCACAGCGCTCTACGTGGCGCGGCGCGCGCTGGGGCAGAGCGTGGTCGTCGCGCTCGAAGCGGCGGCGGGCTCGGTGCATGACGTCATCGTGCATTCGACGCTCGACGGCGGCCCGCACCTCGCGCTCATCGCCGCGCAGGACAAGCTCGAACACCCTGCCACCTGGCCCACGGCGCAGGCCTATCCGGGTTAGCGCGCCCGCGCTGCGGCGACTTCCGCGTCCGTCAGCACCACCGTCGAGATGCTCATCTTCGCCGAACCTTCCACGATCTCGCGTGAGTGCGAGACGTAGAGGATCGACTTGTTCTGCAGATCGACGATGCGACGCACGGCGTTGCGCTTGAAGAAGAGGCTGAGGCGCTGGCTGAAGATCTCGTCGCCGCTCTTGCCGAGATCGACGCCCTTGAGAACGATCGGCCCGACGCGCTGACACGCGACGGACGAGTTCGACGGATCCTCGAACCAGTTGCCCTTGGTGGCGCGATCGATCACGCCGCGTTCGAAATACGCCATGTGGCAGATCACGCCCGGAATCGCGGGATCGGGCAGCGCCTCGACCTTGATCTCGTTGCCGAGCAGGTCGTTGGAGAACTCGCCCACATTGCGCTCGTTGCGACCGCACCCGGCGAGCGCGAGCACCGCGCAGACGGCGACGAGCTTCCACGCCTTCGATTTCATCACGTCGGTCATCGCGCTTCTCCCCGCTTACGAGGCGCACGATGTGGGCCTTCCGTCGCTGTGGCGCAAGAAGCGCTGGCGAAGGCGACCGGTTCCCGGCTAAACCGCGCCCATGTTCACCCAAGGCTCCGTGGCGCCCGGATTCGAGAAGGTCGCCGAAACGTTCGCGCTCAATTTCGAGGACGGCCTCGAACTCGGCGCGAGTTTCGCCGCCATCGTCGACGGCGAAACCGTCGCGGAGCTCTGGGGCGGCTATGCCGACCGCAACAAGCAGCGCCTGTGGGACGCCGACACGCTGACGCCCGTCTATTCGACGACGAAGGGGATCGCCGCACTCGTGATCGCGCGGCTCGTGGATCAGGGCGCACTCGACTACGAGGCGCCGGTCGCCGACGTGTGGCCCGAATTCGCCGCGAACGGAAAGGCGCAGATCACGCTGGCGCAGGCGCTTTCGCATCAGGCGGGGCTGCCGGGCTTCGTCGAGCCGATCGATCCCGCGCTCTGGCTCGACCCGCCGGCGCTTGCGGCGGCGCTCGCCCCGCTGGCGCCGATGTGGCCGCCGGGAACGCAAAGCGGCTATCATCCGCTGACGTGGGGCTATCTCGCCGGCGAGATCGTGCAACGCGCAACGGGAAAATCGCTGGGCCAGCATCTCGCCGACGATTTCTGCGAACCGCACGGCGTCGATTTCTGGATCGGTCTGCCAGACGAAGAGCACGAACGCTGCGCTGAAATCCAGAAGCCGAAGACCGCGCCGCAACTCGGCGAACTGAACGAATATCGCAAGGTCGCGTTTCTGACGAAGTGGTCGGCGCCCGATCGCGGCGGCGCGTTGTGGCGGCGCATTGAAATTCCGAGTGCAAACGGCCACGGCACGGCGCTGTCGGTGGCGCAGTTGTATCATGTGTATGCGGCGCGGGGAAAACTGAACAATGAGACGCTGATCGGCGCGGGCGCTTTCGATGCACTGACGAAGACACGTGCTTCCGGCGCCGATCTCGTACTGCCGACGAACGTCGCGTTCGCGGCGGGCGTCATGCGCAATGCGAACGGCGTCTATGGACCGAACCCGAACACGCTGGCGCATTCGGGATGGGGCGGCTCCATGGGGCTCGGCGATCCGGACGCGAAGATGTCGTGCGCCTATGTGATGAACCGGCAGGATCATTATCTGCAGGGCGATCCGCGCCCGCGGCGTCTGGTGGAGGCGGTTTACGCCTGTCTCTGATCTCCGCGCGTTGGAGCGCGGGTCTATGACCCGCCCACGCCTTGCGACGCCAGACTCCGAAGAATCTCGCGTGACTTGAGATGGGTATGCGCATCGGCGCTGCGCGGTCCGGCATGAATAGTCATGACGTGTCTGCAGCTTCTGCGGCAGGTGCGAGCACGGACATGGTCGATGCAAGCGTCACGGCAAGCACCGTGACGATAGCGCCGGGCACGGCGCCGTTCTTTGGCAGGCGCGCGATCGCGCGTTGCACGGTCTTGTCGAAATTCGCCAGCGCATCGCGCATTTGCGCGACCGTGCGCAGCGGAATGCCGCGCGTGAACGCGTGCACAATGCGCGCGTGGCGGCGCCGATAGCCGAGGACGCCGTTCGGTCGGCGCGTGAAATTCGGACGACCGACGGGGAACGTCAGGCGCGAACACATCGACATGAAGATGAGCCGCCGGATGTCGCGGCGCGCTGTGCGGATATCACTTTGAAATTCAAGACGCCATGCGCGCGGCAGGCGCACGTGCGTCATCAGCCACGCGACAACCTGCAACAGCCATAGATGCAGATCGCGCGCGGCGGCGGCGTAGGCTTCGCGGCGGTGACGTAGCGGTCGAACGACTTGCATCTTTTGGCTCTCCTCTTCGAGACGTCGGGACCATCCCGGCGAAACGTGAGGCGGAGTATCTTGGAGCCTGCGACCCGGTCGGATTGTTTTGCTGAAAAAAGTTTGTCGGGAGCGCCGGCAACCTGCCTGCCCCTTGTGCGCCATGGAAAAGAAAATGCCGGCGGTCAGCCGGCGTTCCCGAAAGCGAGGGACGAACGAGTCCGCGATCGGACTACTTGTTTGTCATTTTCCCGCTTTGCGCGAGTTGGAACGCGACGCCCTACACCGTCAGAAACTGCGCCTGCTCTCCCGGCGCCAGCACCACGCACGTCAGCGCGCCGCCATACACCGCGCCTGTATCGACATTGATGCGGCGCGGGCCGACGTCGGGGGCGAGATCGGTGGTGGGCGTGTGGCCGTGGATGACGCGGATGCCTTCGAGCTCCGCGCGGTCGGGCCAGCGATCGGGGTCGAAGAAGCGGGGCGAGCGGGTCCAGATGCGGATCTCGTCCTTGCAGTCGGGGTAGCTGATCGGATCGATGCCGGCGTGCACGAACACGAGCTTGCGCGTTTCGTCGACGAGCATGGTCGGCAGGCTGCGCAGCCATTCGATGTGCGCGGGATCGATGGCGTCGCGCCAGGTGCGTTTGTCGGCGTCGCGGCCGCGCGTGTAGCTCTTCACCGTATCGGAGCCGCCGTTGGTGAACCAGTGTTCCTCGGCGGTTGAGCCCTTCTCGTCGAAGGCGTCGAGCATCATCTGCTCGTGATTGCCGAGCAGCGCGTGAACCGAGAGATTCCTGATTTTCTCGGCCTTCCTCTCGAGACCCATGGCAAGTTCGACCACGCCGCGGCTGTCGGACCCACGGTCCACATAGTCGCCGAGATGGATGACGGCGGCGTTCCCGCCCCGCCGCTCGTGGTCGGCGAGAATCAGCGCATGCAGCGCCTGCAGGCTCTTGGCCATGCCATGGACGTCGCCGATGGCGTAGTAGATGGTTTGCGCCGTCATCACATCACCCTGCGCCGGATGCGGCGCGGCAGGAAGACCGCATGCTCGCCCAAAAGACCCGTCGCGACTGGATATGCGCCGCCATAGGCAAGATCGAGGCGGACTTCAACAGATCGGCTGATACGCACCTCCTCAAGTTGGACCTCCCGTCGCCCAATGATTCTTTCGGGGGCGTCGACGTCTATCTGAAGGACGAATCGACCCATCCCTCCGGCAGCCTCAAGCACCGCCTGGCCCGCTCGCTGATGCTGTACGGCATCTGCTCGGGCTGGGTGAACGAAGGCACGCCGGTGATCGAGGCCTCGTCCGGCTCCACCGCGATATCGGAGGCGTATTTCGCGCGGCTATTGGGTCTGCCGTTCATCGCCGTCGCGCCGAAGACCACCGCGCCGAAGAAGCTGCAGGAGATCGAATTCCTCGGCGGGCGCGTGCATCTCGTCGAGAATGCGTCTCAGATCTACGCCGAGGCGCAGGCGCTCGCCGACCGTCTCGGCGGCCACTACCTCGACCAGTTCACCCACGCCGAGCGTGCGACGGACTGGCGCGGCAACAACAACATCGCCGAGAGTCTTTTCTCGCAGATGTCGCACGAGCCGCATGCCGCGCCGCGCTGGATCGTGGTGGGTGCGGGCACCGGCGGCACGTCGGCGACGATCGGGCGCTTCATCCGGTACAACACCTGTTACGCTGGGCATTCGCAGCTCTGCGTCGTCGATCCGGAGAACTCGGCGTTCTTCGATCACTATGCGACGGGCGCCGAACCGGTCGACCTGCCGCCGGGGCGCGTGGAAGGAATCGGCCGTCCGCGTGTGGAGCCGTCGTTCCTGCCGACTGTCGTGGACCGCATGGTGCGCGTGCCGGATGCGGCCTCGATCGCCGCAGCACGGTGGCTGTCGCAACATCTGGGGCGGCGCGTGGGCACCTCCACCGGCACGAACATGATCGGCGTGCTGACGCTCGCGCAGGAAATGCAGGCGCGCGGAGAGACGGGCTCCATCGTGTCGCTGCTGTGCGATTCGGGCGAGCGGTACATGGACACGATCTTCGACGACGCGTGGATCGCGCGGCAGGGGCTGGATCTCGCGCCGTGGACGGCAAGGCTGGAATCAGGCGCGTTCGATGCTCAGCTGGAGAGCGCCACGCGCTGACGTTCGCGCCAGAGACTGTCGGCGGTGAAGATCGCCAGCCCGATCCAGATCAGCGCGAAGCTCGCGATGCGGAGCGGCGTCAGCGGTTCGCCATAGGCCCAACCGATGAAGAACTGGATGGATGGCGCCAGGAACTGCAGCATGCCGAGCGTGGCGAACTTCAGCCGCCGCGCGCCGAAGGAAAAGAGGATCAGCGGAATCGCCGTCGCGAGGCCCGACGCGGCGAGCAGCAGGCCGTTGGACGGGGAATCGTCAAATGTGATGCCTTGCGCGGTCGTCGACACCCACCACAATCCAAGGACGGACGGCACAGCAAGGATCAGCGTCTCCGCAAGCAAGCCGCCCGCCGCCGGCACCGGCGCCTGCTTGCGCACGAGCCCGTAGAGCGACCACGACGCGCACAGCGCCACCGCCACCCACGGAAAGGCGCCGAGCGCTGCGGCCTGCACAGCGATGCCGATCGCCGCCAGCGCGAGCGCGCCGGTCTGTGCTTTCGTGATGCGTTCCTTGAACAGCGTGACGCCGAACGCGACGTTGACGAGCGGCGTGAGGAAGTACGCAAGGCTCGCCTCGATGACGTGATGGTTGGCGACGGCCCACACGTAGATCGCCCAGTTGACCGCGATGAACACCGAGGACAGCGCGAGCGCCGGCAGCACGCCCTTCTGCGCGAGCGCCGTGCGCGTCTCCGCGAACCCGCCCATGAACTGCACCGCCACCAAGGCGGCGGGAATGCTCCACAGGATGCGCGCGCACAGAACCTCCCATGGCCCCGCGAAACTGACGAGCTTCAGATAGAGCGGCAGCACGCCCCAGATCGAATAGGCGGCGAACGCGGCGAGGAAGCCGGATTGAACGTCGGAGTCGTGCTTCAAACCCCTCTCCCGCATTCGGGAGAGGGACAGATCGCAAAGCGATCAGGGTGAGGGGCCGGTGTCACAGGATGAGTCTTGTTCTGCACCACTGCGCCCTCACCCTGACGCCGCTTGCGCGTCGCCTTTCCCTCTCCCGTTTACGGGAGAGGGGTTCATTCGGGGCTCTCCGGCGCTGCATCCTTCGACACCGGGACCAGGCCCGGCGCGCCACCGAGGATCACGGTCGGCGAAGCCTTGCCCTGCTGTCCCTGCAGCGCCTGCAGCACGCGCAAATTCATGAGCTCGGGATTGCCCTTCAGCATGCGCGCCGCATTGGCGAGCGCGCGCAACGCCGCCTGCTCCCCACGCGCGCGTTCGAGTGCGGCGAGGCCTTCCTTCTGCGCGCGCCAGAGATCGGCGTAGGCCTGCTTGGCGACGCCCACGAGCGTCACGTCGCGCATGTCGAAACCGAGGATGGTCATGCCCGCCCCGTCGAGTTCGGCCTGCAGGTCCGTGGCGGCGTCGAGATCAATCACGGTGCGATCGGCGAGGATGGCGTCGAGATCAAGCGCGCCGATGCGCTTGCGCAGCAGCACCTGCGCCGCTTCGTAAAGACGCATGGAAGGGTTCGCGGATGCACGCTTGTAGACGATGGGATCGGCGATCTTCCAGCGCACGATCACCGTCACGCGCACGGGCATGTTGTCCTTCGACAGCACTTCCTGGCCGGCGATCGTCAGCGAGACCTCGCGCAGATCCACGCGCTCGATGAGCGTCTTGTCGTTGGTCTTGCGATAGAAGCCGGGCGGCGGGGCCTCGACCAGCTTGCCGCCGACGTATTTGAGACCCGCCTCGTAGTCGTAAACGGTGACGGCGCCCTCGCGCAGCCGCTTCAGCACGCCTTGCGCGATCACCAGACCGATCAGCACGATCGCCGCGATCAGCAGCAGCACAGAAATCACATCGCCCATACCGAATTCCGTCACGTCTGAAGCCGTCACATCCAAAAATGATACTTCCCGGCGCCCGCATGACCGTCACGGGGACTTTTCGTCCGCAGGGCGACGGAGAGGCTTGCGCTTGCGCGCCGGACGCCGGGAAGCGTTTGGGGTTGGAAACCCTGGGTTTGCTGCCAGAGCACGGGGGCAGACGCGGCCCGCAGGTTCCTACGGTTCCCCGGCCGACACGCTTGCCCGCGCACCTCACAGGCTAAACAGTGGAGCGACGATTGCAACGGTTGGGGGATAATGTCCCGTACCGGAACACTTTCGGCGCCGCCTATGGCGCGCAGCTTCGGCAAGGCGCCCGCGCGGCGTCCCCAACCGCCGAAGGCGCCCCCGCGCGTGACGGGTCCCTCCGGCCCGAGCCAGAACGAACCGCCGCCGGGACCGCCGAGCGCGCTCGCACTGCCGATGATGCTGCTGATCGCGCTCACGGTGGTGATGTTCACGGCCAGCCAGTCGCCGCCGCCGCCCGCGTGGGCGCCCAAACCCGCCGTCGTCGAAGCGCCGCAACCGCCGGCGCGCAAGATCATCTGGCAGGAAGACTTCAACGGCGCGACGCTCGACCGCACGAGGTGGGATGTGCAGGTCAGCGATCCGAACGATCCCGGCAACACCGCCTTTCCGCCGACCTATTTCGCCGAGAGCCAGGTGTCGCTGCGCGACGGCCGCCTCGTCCTGTCCACCATCCGCGACGGTCCCGGCCGCTACCTCTCGGGCCTCGTGGAAACGCGCGGCCTCCACAGCTGGCAGACGGGCCGCTTCGAGGCGCGCATCAAGACGCCGCCGGGCAAGGGCTCGGGCATGGCCTTCTGGATGCTGCCCGACGTGAAGCAGCTCGAGCCGTGGCCGCAGATGGGCGAACTCGACATCGTCGAATCTCTCGGCCGCGAACCGCAACTCGCCATGGGCACGCTGCACTATCCGAAGAAGCCGTTCAGCGGCGGCGACTTCGCTTCGCCGAACCCGTTGTCGTCGGAATTCCACACCTACGCGCTCGAGTGGACGCCGGAGGCCTTCTACTGGTTCGCCGACGGCAAGTGCTACTTCAAGGCGACGCACGGCACGCCCGAGAAGCAGGAATTCCCGTTCAATCGTCCGTTCTTCCTGATCCTCTCCTCCACCGCCGGCGGCACGTGGCCGGGCGCGGTGCCGCGCGACGCGGTGTTCCCGATGGAAATGGAAGTGGACTGGGTGCGCGTGTACGAGCCGCAGCCGATGGTGGAAGAGCCGGTCTGCCAGAACCGCTATCCGGCTGGCTATACGCCGTGGGAGAGCGAGAGGTAGCTCACGAACTCGGCACGCCGTAAGGCGCCGGCCGCAAGATCTCCATCAGCCGGCCCGGCGCGCCGATAGCCCCGAAGCCCAGCGCCTCATAGACGCCATGGGCGTCGCGTGTGCCGAGCATCCAGCGACGCAAACCCTGCATGTCCGGGTGCGCCTGCAACGCCGCCACCACCGATCGCCCGATCCCCTCGCCGCGTCGCGCGGGTACGACGATCACGTCGCAGACCCAGGCGAAAGCGGTCCTGTCTGTCACCGCGCGCGCGAAGCCGATGAGCGCGCCCTCGGCATCGCGCGCGATTGCGCACAAGGAATTGGCGCAGGCGCGCTCCAGCGTTTCGCGCGGGATGCCCGGCGACCAGTATGTCTCGCGCAGCAGCGCGTGAAGCGTGTCCATGTCTTTGGCGTCAGGTTGTTGAAATACGATCTCGATCACGCGGCATGCACTCCCTTCATAAATCGTCGGGCCGAACTTGGTGGTTTTCGCCTTCGGCGCCATGGTGGCCGGACACCTATCGGCGAGGTCAACCATGGCGCGGGTTCTGGGCATTGGCGGCATCTTCTTCAGGGCGCGGGATTCGGCGGCGCTCAACGCCTGGTATCGCGACGCGCTAGGTCTCGACATGCAGGACTGGGGCGGTGCGATCATCCGCCCCGACGCCATGGCGGCGCATCCGGGCGCGGCCACCGTGTTCAGCGCGTTCAAGTCGGAGACGACCTATTTCGAGCCCTCGACGAAGGAGTTCATGATCAACCTCGCGGTCGACGATCTCGACGGCGTGCTCGCACGGCTGAGGGAACACGGCGTCGAGGCGAAGGTTCTGCCGGATGAGCCGAACGGCCGCTTCGCGCATATCGTCGATCCGGAGGGGACGAAGATCGAGCTGTGGGAGCCGAAGCCGATGGAGTGAGCAACCCTTCTCCCCCGCGAGGGGGAGAAGGTGTCGACAAAGTCGACGGATGAGGGGGTGTCGGGCAGGACGAAGTCAGGCGCCGGAAGCAATTGCCACCTCGCCCCCTCATCCGACCGCTTCGCGGCCACCTTCTCCCCCTCGCGGGGGAGAAGGGTTTCAACACCGCCTAAGCCGCCAGTTTCCGGAACATGCCGCGGTTGTTCATCAGCTCGGCGATCTGCACCGCGTTGAGGGCTGCGCCCTTGCGGAGATTGTCGCTGACGCACCACAGCGAGAGGCCATTCTCCACCGTGGAATCTTCGCGGATTCGCGAGACATAGGTGGCGAACTCGCCCGCCGCTTCCACGGGCGTGATGTAGCCTTCGTCCTCGTGCTTATCGATCACCATGACGCCCGGCGATTCCCGCAGGATGTCGCGCGCTTCGTCGGCGGTGATCGGATTTTCGAACTCGATGTTCACGGCTTCCGAGTGGCCGACGAACACCGGCACGCGCACGCAGGTCGCGGTGAGCTTGATGGCGGGATCGAGAATCTTCTTCGTCTCGACCATCATCTTCCACTCTTCCTTCGTGGAGCCGTCCTCCATGAACACATCGATGTGCGGGATGACGTTGAAGGCGATCTGCTTGGTGAAACGCTCTTTCACCATCGGATCGTTGACGTAGATGCCGCGCGTCTGCGTCCACAGTTCTTCCATCGCCTCCTTGCCGGCGCCGGACACGGACTGGTACGTCGCCACCACCACGCGCTTGACCTTGGCGCGGTCATGCAGCGGCTTCAGCGTGACGACGAGTTGCGCCGTCGAGCAGTTGGGGTTGGCGATGATGTTGAGCTTGTCGTAGCCGAGCACGGCGTCCGGGTTCACTTCCGGCACCACGAGCGGCACGCGCGGATCCATCCGCCAGGCGCTCGAATTGTCGATGACGGTGCAGCCCATGGCGCCGATCTTCGGCGACCATTCCTTCGATACTTCGCTCCCCGCCGACATCAGGCAGATGTCGAAGCCGTTGAAATCGAAGGTGTCGAGGTCTTTGCATTTCAGGGTCCGGTCGCCGTAGCTCACCTCGACGCCGATCGATTTGCGCGAGGCCACTGCCGCCACCTCGTCGGCGGGGAACTGCCGTTCTTCCAGAATCGAGAGCATCTCGCGGCCCACATTGCCCGTGGCGCCGACGACGGCGATGCGCAAACCCATTGTGCGTGTCTTTCTCCGATAGCGTCCGCCGGGGTGGGGACGCAGGCGCGGTATGCCATGGACCGGCGGTTTCACCAAGATTTCGGGGCGCCTGACACCCATGCAACCACGCGCACCCGTCCCCGGATTCGCCGAAGGCGATGTCCGGGGTCCATTCGCGCCGGCCTCTGGAAAATGGGCCCCGGACCTGGGCTGCGCCCAATCCGGGGATGGGAGGCTGATCTCCCTCCCTTTCGACCACACGGAGAGCTAAACTACTGCGGGATCGACATTCAGGGGAGAGCGACGCCAATGGCCGCGCCGACATTCGAACTTTACAAGCTGCTGGTCGAGGAGGTCCGCGAGGCCCGCAAGGCCCGGCGCGAACTGGCCAACGTCTTCACGACGATCAACGTGGCCGGCGTGGGTCTGCTCGGGTCGCTGGCAGGGCCCTCGCAAGCGCGGGCTATTCTGCAGGATGTTGCAGTCGGCATTGCGACCCCAGCGAGCGTGGCGCCCCTGCTCTTCATCGTCATCGCGCTGCTGCTGACCTGCCTCGTCTGGCGCACGTCAAACGCCTACTACACCCGCCTCCTCGGCGCGAAATACGCGATCCTCTACAGCGTGGAGACCGAGCTCGGCATCGACCCGATCCAGCGGGAATGGCGCGCCCTCGGCGACCGCTCGCTATTCAAGTTCTTCTCGTTCGAGCGGCTGATGCCGCTGCTGTTCGCATTCGGCTACGTCGTCTTCGTGGCATACCAGGTGAGCTGGGTCGACGCTGTGCGACTGTTCGAGCAGGCGGTGCGGCCGGTGCTGTCGCTGTTCGGCCGTTAGAGCGCCTCCAGCACCGCGTCACCCATCTCGCGCGTGCCCATCGCGCCGCCCAGATCGCGGGTGCGGGCGCCTTTTTCTAGCGCGGTATTCACGGCGGCGGAGATTCTGTCCGCAAGATCGGCGCGGCCGAGCGAGAGCCTGAGCGCCATCTCGAAGGAGAGGATCGCCGCGAGCGGATTGGCGAGGCCCTGTCCTGCGATGTCCGGCGCCGAACCGTGCACAGGCTCGTAAAGTCCGGGTTTTCCCGCCTCGCCCAGCGCCGCCGACGGCAGCAGGCCGATCGAGCCCGTCAGCATTGCGGCTTCGTCGGAGAGCAGATCGCCGAAGAGATTGTCGGTGACGATCACATCGAACTGGCGCGGGTTGCGCACGAGCTGCATGGCGCAGTTATCGGCGAGGATGTGTTCGAGTTTCACGTCGGCGTAGTCGGCAGCGTGGAGTTTCGTCACCTCCTCGCGCCACAAGACGCCCGTCTCCATCACGTTGGATTTTTCCGCCGAGTGGACGAGACCACCACGCCTGCGCGCCAGCTCGAACGCCACGCGCGCCACACGGCGGATTTCGCTCGAGGTATAGACCTGCGTGTCGACGCCGCGCTTTTCGCCGCCGCCGATATCCTCGATGCCGCGCGGCTCGCCGAAATAGACGCCGCCCGTCAACTCGCGGACGATGACGATGTCGAGACCCTCGACGATCTCGCGCTTCAGCGCCGATGCGTCCGCCAGCGCCGCAAAGCAGAGCGCCGGGCGGATGTTGGCAAACACCTCCATCTCTTTCCGGAGTCGAAGGAGCCCCGCTTCGGGACGAAGTCCGCGCGCCACGCCCGCCCACTTCGGCCCGCCGACCGCGCCCATCAGCACCGCGTCCACGGCCTTCGCGCGCGCCACGGCAGCATCGGAAATCGGCGCGCCGCCCGCATCGAGGGCCGCGCCCCCGAACGGCGCCTCTTCCAGCGCCAGCGCCGGCCACAGCACCTGCGCCACACGGCGCACCTCGTCGATGACCTCGGGACCGATACCGTCGCCCGGCAGGAGAAGAAGCGTCTTTGTCATGGCCCCGTCTTCGCGAGGCCATCCGCGTTTGTCCAGCATGTCAGTTGTGGAAGGTGACGCTGTCGTGCGGCGCACCGTCGCGGTGGTCGTGGCCGTAGTCGCGCAGCACGGCGCAGACCCGCAGACGGTAGCCACGCAAAATATCCGCACGACCCCGGCGTTGGGCGGCACGGTGCGCACCGGTATTGCGCCATGCGCGCACGGCCTCCTCGTCGCGCCAGAACGACAGCGAGAGAATTTTCCCCGGTGTGACGAGGCTCTGAAAGCGTTCGATCGACACAAACCCGTCCACGCCATCCAGCAGAGGGCGAAGGTCTGCTGCAAGATCGAAGTAGGCGTCGGCGCGATCGACGTGAGGCTCGGTCTCGAAGATCACCGCAATGGTCATCGTTCGATACCGGCATGCGACGCGGAAGCGAGCTTGAGGAAAATACGATCCTCGCGACGGATGAATTGTTCGCGTTGCGCGAATTCATAATTCTCGCGTCCGAGGGGATCGAGGGCGAGTTTGGCCTTGTATGCTTCGTAGGCGGCGAGCGAGGGCAAGGTGTAAATGCCGTAGGCGGTGGTCGCAGAGCCTTCATGCGGCGCGAAATAGCCGATGAGATCGGCCCCGCAGCGCGGGATCGCCTGCCCCCAGTTGCGGGCGTAGGTTTCGAACTGCGCGCGTTTGAACGGATCGATCTCGTAGGTGATGAAGCAGGTGATCATGCGAAACTCCCATGGGTGTCAACAAAACTAGCGCGTTGCCGCACATCAATGGTTCGTCTATGGTCGAACCATGAAAGACGGTCCTGACATCGCGCGCGTCGCCGCCCTCATCGGCGATCCCGCGCGCGCCAACATGTTGATCGGCCTGATGGACGGTCGCGCGCTGACGGCGAGTGAACTCGCCGCGCAGGCGGGTGTCACCAAGCAGACCGCAAGCGCACACCTCGCCAAGCTCATGGACGCCGGCCTGCTCGCGCACGAAGTCCAGGGCCGACACAAGTATTTCCGGCTCGAGGACGCCGACGTCGCCGGCGCCATCGAGGCGCTGATGGGCGTGGCCCAAAGGCGGGGCGGCAAACGCGTACGCACCGGGCCGAATGATCCTGAAATGCGCAAAGCGCGCATCTGCTACGATCATCTCGCCGGTGACCTCGGCGTCTTCGCTTACGACCAGATGATCGCGCGAAAATGGCTCGCGCGACGCGGCGAAGATCTCGCGCTGACCACCGCTGGCGACGCAGCCTTCGCTGCACTCGGCGCCGAAGAACTCGCCCACGGCGCGCGGCGTCCGTCATGCCGCGCCTGTCTCGACTGGAGCGAACGTCGCCACCACCTCGCCGGCGCGGCCGGCAAGGCGATGCTTGCGCGGCTGGTCTCGCTCCGCTGGGCGAGCCGCAAGCCGGGCACCCGCGTGATCCGCTTTTCCACCGTTGGCGAAAGGCGCCTCCGAGAGTGGCTTGAGCGTTAATAAACGCCCGTGCGCGAGAAATTCACCATGCCGCGCACATGCCTTGAGCGACGCTGGTTGACACCGGGGGGCGGATCATACGGATTGCGACCATGCCGCTTCTCGCCGCCGTCGCGTTGATCACGTTCCTCGGCTGCGCCATGGCCGGGATGGAACGCGACTTCTCGCGCGGCGTGATTGCGGCCCTGCAGGGCGCCGTCGCCATCGCCGCGATCGCGCTGCCGCGCTCGCGCACGGCGATCTTTGAAGCCCTGAAGCGCTTCTCGCGGCCCGCCGCCGCCTACTGCGCGCTCCTGATGCTCGCCGCGATCATGAGCGGCGCATTCTTTATCGGCGCGGCGGCCGATCCATGGCGCGCGGAGCAATCGCTCGTCGCGCTCGCGGGCGCGGGCTTCTTCTTCGTCGCCGCGACAGGCGCGGCCACCGCCGGCAGCCGCAACCGCATGCTCGCAGCGCTGCTCGTCGTGCCGGTCGCGCTGACACTGCTCATCATCCTCGACCGCTTCGACAGTCAGCTCGATTTTTTCGGCCTGTCGCAGATCGCTCCGGACAACCGCCTTGCCGGGCCGTTCGCCAGTCCCAACGAAGCGGCCACCGCCTTTGCGCTCTTCGCGATCCTTTCCGCGTTCGCCGTCGTCGACGAACTCACGCGTCGCCCGGCGCCGCGCGGCACGTTGCCGCCGCCCGCGCTCGCGCAGCGCCTCTTTCTGCCGGCGACGGCGTTCGTCGCCAGTCTGAACCTGCTCGCACTCACCGGCTCGCGCGCGGGCATCGCGGCAGGCGTCGCAGGTCTTGCGATCTATTTCGGCCTCGCCTGGCTGCGTGGCCTCAAGGGCCGCAGCGGTCCGCGCCTCGTGCCGATCGCGGCGGCGGCTGTCAGCGTCATCGCCATCTTCGTGACCTTCACGTCCGGCGCCGGTGCGATGAAACGCTATGTGGGCGCCGCGACGCCGACACAGAACTATTCGGCGATGACCACCGCCGCGCTCGATGCGTGGAAGGAAGCGCCGCTGTTCGGTCACGGCCTCGGCGCCTACGATCTCTTGCCTGCTGGCGACGCCGGCGCGTCGAACGACATCGTGCGCTGGCTCGCCGAGGCGGGGCTCGTGGGTACGGGGCTCGCACTCGCGGCTCTCGGCGGGCTGCTCTTCTTGCTGTGGCAGGCGAAAGACCATGGCCGTCGCCCGACACGCGGCTTTGCACTCGGCGCGGGATTGATGGCGACAGTGTTCATCCACGGACTGGCGCAGCCGGCGCTGTCGAGCCCGGCTATCGGCGCAGTATTTGCGGCGCTTCTCGGCCTGGCCGCCGCCTACGTGGACCCCGACGCTGAAAGCACGAAGATCAAGCCGTCGTCGCGCACGCGCGTTCTGGGCTAGGTCGTGGACGCTCTGACCGCCTTCGGGCTTGCGGCGGTGTCGCTGGGACTTCTCTTCTATGCGCTGGAGCGGCGCAGCACATGGTTCATCCTGGCGTTCGCGGGCGCCTGCGTCCTGGGATCGATTTACGGTTTTGTGCAGGGCGCGTGGCCCTTCGGCCTTGTGGAAGCGGTGTGGGCGGTCGTTGCGGCACATCGCTGGTGGAAGGCCACGCGGTGATGCTCCCTGCGCTGGCGTCCGCACTGGCGAAGCCGCCGCCGCCACATTAGAAGCCGTAAGAGGCGAATGTCGCGATTGCGGCGAACGGAGCAGTGCGTGCAGCGCAAGGGAATCATTCTCGCGGGCGGCTCCAGCACGCGCCTCTTCCCGATCACGCAGGCGACGGTGAAGCAGCTGCTGCCGGTCTATGACAAGCCGTTGATCTACTATCCGTTGTCGGTGCTCATGCTCGCCGGCATCCGCGACATTCTTGTCATTACCACGCCACGCGATGCCCCGGCGTTCCACGCCCTGCTTGGTGACGGATCGTCGCTTGGCATTCGCCTCTCCTACGAAGTGCAGCCCCGCCCTGACGGCCTCGCGCAGGCCTTCGTCATCGGTCGCGACTTCGTCGGCGACGATCCGAGCTGCCTCATCCTCGGCGACAACATCTTCCACGGCCCAGGTCTCGAGGCGCAGCTCGTCGCAGCGAACGCGCAGACCGCCGGCGCTACGGTGTTCACCACGCATGTGCGCGATCCCGAACGCTACGGCGTCGTCGAGTTCGATCGCGCCGGCGCGCCGGTGCGCCTGCACGAGAAGCCCACCACCTTCGTCTCGAACTACGCGATTACCGGTCTCTACTTCTACGACAACGCCGTGCTCGACATTTCTGCGTCCATCACGCCATCGGCGCGCGGGGAACTTGAGATCACGGATGTGAACCAGGCCTACCTCGATCGCGGCGCGCTCTCGTACGTGCAGCTCGGTCGCGGCTTTGCGTGGCTCGATGCGGGGACGCCTGACAGCCTGCTTGAAGCCGCGCAGTACGTGCAGACCATTGAGCGCCGTCAGGGCCTGCGCATCGCGTGCCTGGAGGAGATTGCGCTACACAAGGGCTTCATCGACGCGCAGGCGCTCGTGAAACTTGCGGCGCCGATGGCGAAAAGCGACTACGGGCAGTACTTGCTCAAGGTCGCGGCAGAGCACGGCGTGGGCTGAGCGTGGCGCGGCTCCTTCTCACCGGCGGCGCGGGCTTCATCGGATCGGCGCTCGCGCGCATGGCGATCGGCGAGCGCCACGACGTTCTGGTGCTCGACAAGTTGACCTATGCGGGCTCGCTGACATCGCTGCGCGAAGTGCGCGACCACGCACGCTTCCGCTTCGTGCAGGCCGACATCTGCGACCGCGCAGCGGTGGACGCAGCGATGGCTTCGTTCACGCCGGACGCCATCGTGCATCTGGCGGCGGAAAGTCATGTGGACCGCTCCATCGATGGCGCCGGCGAATTCGTGCGCACCAACATGCTCGGCACCTTCGAGATGCTGGAGGCGGCGCGCGCCTACTGGCGGCGCAGCGGCGATGGCGCGTTCCGCTTCCTGCACGTCTCCACCGACGAAGTGTTCGGTTCTCTCGGCGCGAGCGGCGCCTTCACCGAAACGACGCGCTACGATCCGCGCTCGCCCTATGCCGCAAGCAAGGCAGGTTCGGACCATCTCGTGCGCGCATGGGGCGAGACGTATGGCCTGCCGGTGATCGTCTCGAACTGTTCGAACAATTACGGCCCGTACCAGCTCCCTGAAAAGCTCATCCCGCTGATGATCCTGAATGGTCTGGGGGACCTTCCGCTGCCGGTTTATGGCGACGGCCTCAACCGGCGCGACTGGTTGCATGTTGATGACCACGCGCGCGCGTTGCTGCTGATGCTGGAGCGCGGCGTTCCTGGCGAGACGTACAACGTTGGTCCGCGCGCGGAGCGCAGCAACATCGAGGTGGTGGAGCGCGTGTGCGATCTGCTCGATGCGCATGCGCAGAATTCGCGGTCGCGTCGTGATCTCATCACCTTCGTGACGGACCGCCCCGGCCACGATCGCCGCTACGCGATTGATCCGTCGAAGATCGAGACCGAACTCGGCTGGCGGCCGCAGGTATCGTTCGAGGAAGGCCTCGCACAGACCGTGCGCTGGTATCTCGACAACGACTGGTGGTGGCGACCGCTCCGCGCGGCGGGCCACGGCGCAGCGCGTCTCGGCCTGGGCGAAACGCCGTGACGGTGCTGGTCATCGGCGGCGTGGGCGGCATGCTCGCGGGTGCTCTCGCGGCGTTGCCGGATGTGATCGCGGCCGGACGTCCGGTAGCGGATCTCGCCGATGAAGGAACACTCGCTGCGACGCTGGACCGCCATGCGCCGCGCGCGGTCATCTGCGCAGGAGCATTTACGGATGTGGACGGCGCGGAGACCGCCGAAGTGGAAGCGATGCACATCAACGCCGACGGCCCCGGCGCACTCGCACGTCTTTGCGCAACGCGCGGCACGCCTCTGGTGCATGTATCAACGGATTATGTGTTCGACGGCTCGAAGGTCGCTCCGTGGGTCGAGACCGATTTCGTCGCGCCGCTCAACGCCTACGGACGATCGAAGCTTGCCGGCGAAGCCGCCGTCGCCGCAGCAGGTGGACGTCACGCTATCGTGCGCGCGTCATGGGTTCATGCAGCGCACGGCAAGAATTTCGTGCGAACCATGTTGCGCGCCGCACGCGCGCGCACCGCGTTGCGCGTGGTCGATGACCAGCACGGCGCGCCGACGTACGCGCCGCACCTCGCCGCTGCGCTCCTGAAGATCGCCGACACGCTTTCGTCCTCCACGGATGATGCGCATGTGGGCGTCTTTCACGCACCTCCTGCAGGCGCGTGTACATGGCGACGCTTCGCCGAGGCCATCTTCGAGGGATCGCAGGCGCGACGCGGGCCCTATGCGACCGTGGAACCGATTGCGACAGCGGAATATCCGACGCCCGCGCGCCGTCCGGCGAACTCCGTGCTCGACGGCGCCAAGCTGCAGGGCGTCTATGGCATCGCGCTGCCACACTGGCGTGAAGGTCTCGACGCGTGTCTCGACGCGCTTGCCGCGGACGGATGGAAAGTCGACTGAGGAATTTTCATGCAAAGCATCGCCCCGTTCCTCATGTTCGTCGGCGCGCAGCATGGTCGTTGCGCCGAGGCGGTGCAGTTCTACGTCACGCTGTTCGACGGCGAGATCGAGGGGATGGACTTCCACGATCCGGGCGGTCTTGAGCCCGCAGGCACCGTGCGCGGCGCGCGTTTCACCATCAACGGCGTGGCTCACATGGCGATGGACAGCGGCCATCCGCACGCCTTCGACTTTACGCCCGCCTTCTCTTTCTTCATCGAATGCGACGATGAAGGAGAGCAGAAGCGCATTCACGACGCGCTGCTCGACGGCGGCGAAGCGCTCATGCCGCTCGACAACTACGGATTCAGCACCGCGTTTGCGTGGGTGAAGGATCGCTACGGCGTGAGCTGGCAGCTCAACCTGCCATGATGTTCACGGCGTGTAGGCGAAGGGCGAGTCGAACTGCGCGAATGGCGCCCACTTGCGGTCCCGTTCCGAGAGGATCGCATCCTCCGCCTTCACCGGCCATTCGATGCCGAGAGCGGGATCGTCCCAGCACAGACCGCCTTCGAGCTGCGGCTCCCAGTAGGCGGACGCCTTGTAGGTGAAGCTCGTTTCCGGCTCGAGCGTGCAGACGCCGTGCGCGAAACCTGCGGGTATGTAGATCTGCATCCAGTTGTCGGCGCTGAGGATGGCGCTCACGTGCTTGCCGTAGGTGGGCGACCCGCGACGCAGGTCCACCGCCACATCGAAGATCGCGCCGCGCACGACACGCACAAGCTTGGCCTGGCCTTCAGGGCTCGTCTGGAAGTGCAGCGCGCGCACGGTGCCCGCCTTGGCCGAATAAGAGTGGTTTTCCTGCAACCACGGAAAATCCACACCGAAGTCGGTCATGCCGTTCGTGCGGAACGTCTCGGAGAGGAAGCCGCGATGATCCTCGAACTTCGGCGGCGTCATCACCAGCACGTCGGGAATGGCCAGCCTTGAGATGTCCATGGGAATGCGCCCCGCCTCGTTATCTGCGGCGGCGTTGATCACGCCTCACGCACGCGCTGTCAAAGGTCTCTGTCAGCGGCCGGTTTCAGCCGGCGACGCGGCGCACTTGCCGATGCCCGAGTCCGGCATGCCGGTCGCAACTTCCGCGAGCGCCGTCGCGAACGCGCCATCCGCCGCCGCCTGTACGCAGCTGTCGACGATCACGCGCTGCTGCAAGGCGACGGGCAACGCCCGCCAGGCCCGAGCGGCGGCTTCGAGACGCCACACGGCGCCTTCGCGCGACACCGGCGCCGCGTAGCTGCGCGTGACGGAGTCGACGGCGCCTTGCGTGACCGCACCGCCCGCGCGGGAAATGTCGATGAGCGCGGTCAGCGCGTCGGCGCTCGCGTTCTGGGGGCTCTGCGCGTGCGCTTCGGCGGCTGCACGGCTTGCCGCACCGAGCAAGGGTGCGGAGACCTCGTCGATTTGCGCGGTGGTGGCCTGCAGGTAGTAAAGGCGCGCGGCGCGCGCGTGCGTGCGTGCGTCCTTCGGCGCGGCCTTCACTGCATCCTCGATGACGATCAGCGCCTGTGAGAGCGCTGCATCCCGCTCCATGCCTCTCGGCAAGGCTTCGGCGCGTGCGAGTGTGCCTCGCGCCGCGCCGTCACGCACGGCGGAGCTTGCCTGCGCAATGCCAAGGAAGGCCACCGCGAGCGCGGCGATCCCGAAGGTCGCCGACGCCGCGCGGGGCGCCTCAACGAATGTAATAGGTCTGATAGAGTTCACTGTAATAATCGGGCTTGTCGTACATGAGGCGCGACGCCAGACCCGACTCCACACCTTCCAGCACCACACCGGAGATGTTGGCGCCGTGCGTGCGGAGCTGGTCGATCGCGCTGCGCACGATCGGCGTGGGCGTCTTGCCCCAGCGGACGACCATCAGCACCGAGTCCGCGATGGACGCCAGCACCCGCGTATCCGAGACCGGCATGACCGGCGCGGAGTCGAGGATGATCACGTCGTAGCGGGCGCGGAGCGCTTCGATCAGCGAGCGCATGGCGTCCGAGCCGAAGAGGTCGCGCGGTGTGAACTCCGCCTGGGCGAGCGGGACGATGTCCACGCCCGAGCCCGGATCCTTCTGGATCACGTCGTTCAGCGTCGCCGTGCGGAAGAGCACTTCCGTGAGGCCCTTCTCCACTTCGAGACCGATGCAGTGCGTGGTCGAACGACGGCGAAGGTCGCAGTCGACGAGCACGGTCCTGGAGCCCGCGAGCGCCGAGATGCGCGCCAGCGAGATCGACGTCGTGGTCTTGCCTTCGTCCGGCAGCGCGGAGGTGATGCAGAGCACCTTCACCTTGCGGTCGGGCGAGGAGAAGAAGACGCCGGCGCGGACGTTGCGGAGCGCTTCGCCGAAGGCCGAGAGCGGACGCTTCAGCACGAAGGATTCCGGCGTCAGCAGTTCGCCGTCGATCATCCGCGTGCGGCGATCGAGGAACGGCACCTGGCCGAGGCACGGCACGCCGAGGCGCGACTGTACGTCTTCCGGCGTGCGGAAGGACTGTTCCAGCATCTCGACCACGACCACCGCGAGCGCGCCGAGGGCTGCGCCCAGGACAAGACCGATGATGAGGTTGAGCGCGGGCTTCGGCGAGGACGGCGAGGTCGGGATGCTGGCGCGCGAAACCACGCGGGCGTCCGGCTGCTCGATGCCGCTCTGGGCCGCGATTTCACGGTAGCGCGTGAGCAGCGCTTCGTAGAGCTGACGGCTGGCGTCGGCGTCACGCTTGCGTTCACGCAGCGAGACTTCGCCGATGTTCTGTTCCGCAAGCTGCGTCTGTTGCACGCCGAGCGTCTCGTCGATCGCGTTCACGTTGCTGCGCGCGATGCGGACTTCGTCTTCGACGCTCGACACGATGCGGCGGATTTCGTCGTTGATCTGCTCGTTGAGCGACGCGTATTGGCGGTCGATCTGCAGCATGTCGGGGTGGCGGGCGCCCTTCTGTGCGGAGAGTTCCGCACGGCGGCGCGACAGCTCGGCTTGCTGCGTGCGAAGGCTCTGGATCGTGCCCGACTGCAGGGCTTCACGCGAGGCATCGGCCGAACCGCCCGACGAGAGACTGGCGCGCAGGCTGCCGAGACGCGCTTCGGCGCGCGACAGTTCCTGCATGCGCTCGGCGCGCTGAAGGTTCAGGGCCTGGGCGGTCTGTTCGGTGAGGCGCACGCCGTCGGCGTTGAGCAGGCCTTCACGGGCGCGGTACTCTTCGACGTCGCGTTCCTTGCGCTGCACTTCCACCGACAGTTCCGACAGACGCGTGGAGAGCCAGTCGTTGGCGGTCTTCAGCGTGTCGTACTTCGTCTGCAGCTGCTGCGTGAGATAGTGGCTGGCGTAGGCGTCGGCGATGCGCGCGGCCTTCGCCGGATCGCGCGAGGTGTAGCTGATCTCGACGAGGTAAGTCATGCCCAGGCGCTTCACGTCGAGACCGGCCTGGAGGGCGGTCACGGCGTCTTCGCGACGTTTCTGGCGTGAAGCGGCGCTCTCGGTGACTTTCGCGGCAGGCCCGCCGAACGCGGCGCGCATCGATGCGATGACGCCCGGCGAGGGCGGCGTGCCGAACTCGCGGTCTTCAAGAAGTCGCAGGGAGTCCACCACGCGGCCCGCGAGGAAGCGCGAGCGCATGATCTGGGTTTCGGTGTCGATGGTGGCCGCATCCGGCGGCAGGTCGCGCACGATGGACTCGACGTTGCCGAGCACCCGCTTTTCGCGAAGGTCGATCTGGACCTGTGCAGTGGAGGTATAGAGCTTGGTGGCCGTCAGGGTGGCGAAGACCACCATGAGGAAGACCGAGGCGAGAATGGCCGCAAACAGCCAGATGCGCCGGCGGAACATCTCCACGATCTTCAACAGGCCGAACTGGTCCATCGGCTGTTGCTGAACAACACCGCCGCCGTTGCCGCCCTCGGGCATCCGTCCACCGAAATCCGCCGCCATTGGCTCTCTCCTCGCGCTTCCGTCGGGACTTCAGCGCCTAGAGGCGCAAAGCGGCCGACACGACGAAGCGATTAACGTCGTAGTCCTGCGCCGGAATGGCGCCTGACGAGTCCTGTTTCTCGAAACGCCACGCGGCGCCGAGTTCCACTCGCCTGTTGAGCAAGTACCGTGCCCCTGCATCGACAAACCAAAGGTCGTCGTCGCGGTTGATGCCCTCGAACGCGCGGTCGCCCCTGGACACGCCCGCCGTCAGCAGGACGTTGCGGCGCAATTCATAGTCAATGCGCGCGTCATAATTGGTGGCCACGTAAGAGGACGCGAGGCCTGTGAGCGTCTCTTCGACCCGGCGTTTCGCCGACAGGGTCACTGTCGCGACAGGCGAGGCGAAGTACTCAATTTTCCCGTCAAACGCGAGCCCGCTTGGGGAAGCGAGGCGCCCGTCGTCGTAGTTCTGCTGCAGATAACCGACCGCAATTTCGCCCCGGACGAGATTGCCGATGTCGGTGTTCACCCCGACCATGTAGCTGGAGCCGGTCGAATTCCGGTCGAACGCGGCGCGCGGCGGGGCCAGTTCGTATTCACGCTCGTTGCCGGAAACCTGGGCAAGGAGCGCGGTGTCCGGGCTCAGCGCGTACTCGACCCGGCCCGTAAGGGTGGTCGCCACGTAGTCCCGGTCGTCCTGTTCTGCGACACCGCCGCCGATGAGGGGCGCGTCCTTGTAGTTGAAGCCTTGCCGGTCGAGGCGGAGCGACGCCCGGATCCGGTTGAACTCGTGGACGCCGGCGATGAACGCCTCACGGACCTCGTAGCGGACCGGCTTGGCGGCGGCGGTCGGGGTGTCCGGCGCGCCGCGGGCTTCGGCGAGGCGGGCCTGGCGACCGCCGACCATGATGTAGGTGGCGCGCTGGATGTCGAGCCGGCCCTGCGCCTCGATGAACGGATCGCTATGATGCTCGGAGTCGTTGTCCTGGTAGCGATAGTCGTCGAGGCCGACCGCGACCTGGATCTGGTGACGCGACCAGGTGCTCTCCAGACCGACCCGCGCGCGGGTCGTGTAGGTCATGTCGTCGGTCTGGTTGTTGGTTTCGTAGAAGATGTTGTCGTCGTAACCGAGCTCAAGCGCCACGCTGGGCCTGGCGACGAAGGCGCCGAGGCGAATGCCGGCAGGTTCATAGTCTGGACGGGGCCTTTCGGCGACGCTCTCGTTGCGACCGCGATCGGGGCCCCAGCGCGGGCCGTCCTCCGGGTTCTGGGCATGCGCCAGGCCCAACGGAGCCAAAACGAACAACGCCGCACACACAAGCAACCGCGACTTCTTCATCCCCGACACGCCCTTCTTAGTCGTTCTGGAAAACCGGAAACGACTTCTGCGCCGTCACGCTGCGCGCGCCACGTGAACACACGCGGACGATGAATCGAGGCCCCGCCGGACCCCAATGTGGATAGTTTCCGCTGCTCGGCCGCCCTCCCCGGACGTCGCCGAAGCCTCTTGCTGACGCAAGGGATCCTTAAGGGGCGTTTACACCTCTGGGGCGAACGCCACAAGCAATCGAATTGATAACTTTGCGAAAGTCGACCGTTTCGCGGCCGGGCGCCTCTAGAAGAAGCGCTCGGTGATGCGGATCGTGTCGCCCGGCTGCACCGGCAGTGCCGCGTTCATCTTCACCCGGCGCTCCTGCGCCTCGTTGCGGTGCTTGATGAAGACCTGACGCTGGTTGGCGCGGTAGGTGAACCCGCCGGCGGTGGCGACGGCGTTCTGCACTGTCAGACCCTCGGAGAACGGATACTCGCCCGGACGCGTGACTTCGCCGAGAATGTAGAAGGCGCCCTTGATGATCCGGAGAGTGTCGCCCGGCTGCACGACGACTGGCGAGAGCAGCGAGTATTCCTGCTCGGTCTCCTCGCCCTGACGCTTGATCATCACGCGGGTCTGGTTGGCGAGCGTGGTGAAGCCCCCGGCGGTGGCCACCGCGTTGAACACGTTCAGGCCCGTCGTGTAGGGGTACTCGCCCGGTCGGGTGACTTCGCCCAGGATGTAATACGGACGGAAGTTCAGGAGATCGACGCTGACGCGGGGATCCAGAAGGATCTCTTCCTGCGACAGCTTCTTCTCCAGCACGTCCTCGAGTGCGCGGCGCGTAAGGCCCGCCGCCTGGATTTCACCGATGAACGGCATGGCGAGACGTCCGGTGCTGTCCACCAGGAACTCGCCGGAGAGGCTCGCCTCGCCAAACACCAGGACGCGCACGCGATCGTTGATGCCGAGAACGTAGCCGTCATCGCTGGCCGACTGTGGCGCGTGGGGTTGTCCGGCCTGCGGAGCCGGCGTCGCCTGAACGGGCGTCGCGACGGCAGGCGGCGTGGTGGTCGGCGAGACCACGGGCGCCGTCGGCGCACCGCGCGGCGCTGTCGGCAGCGTCGGCGCTGTTACAGTCCGGGACGGTGGCGCGGGTGTCTGCGCCGGCGCGGCGCTGACGCCGGCAAGCGTGAAAAACGCTGCAAAAGCAACGGCAAGAAGGCCAAGTTGCGGGGCGGACCTACGGGTCATGTCGTATCCCTTTTTGCGCGTTACGTGCGCCAGAATCCCATGGAACGCAAGATTGACGCCTGCCATGCGGCACATCGCGCTGAAGTGTTCCCGGCGCCGTCTCAGGTGGACAACAGTCGCACCGACAAGCCGTGCAGACAGACCGCCGAAAGACGCCCTGTGGCGTGGGCGCCGGTATCGACGCCAATGCGGTGCTGGTCGCGGTGAAAGCGTTCGACCGGCGTATTGCCGTGAACCACCACAAAGGACCGCTGTTCGCGCGAACTCAGAAAGGGTTCACGGATGTTAAGCATGTCCCGCTCCTGCTGAGCGTCGAGTTCGACCCCCGGCTTAAGGCCGGCATGAACGAAGACATAGTCCCCGAAAAGGACGTGGAGCTTTAGCGCGCGCAGGAAGACGAGATGCTCGCGGGGCATGGCCGCCCGAAGCGCGTCGGCGACGCGGGTCAGTTCGCGCGGTCCGGCCAGCGCCGAGGGCGCGTTGACGCCATAAGAGAAGAGTGTTTCGCGTCCGCCCTTGCGCAGCCAGGCGCCGCCCTTTGCGGGGCGCTCAAGAAAACCGAGCAGCGCGGCGTCATGCTTTCCTTTGAGGAAGTGCACTTCGATGGGGCCGCGGTAGAGTTCGATCAGGCGGTCGATGCAGGCGCGGGATTCAAGCCCGCAGTCCACATAGTCGCCGAGAAAGACGATGGTCGGGACCACCCCGTCGCCACGGGAACGCTCGATATCGTTGTGGATCTGGCTGAGGAGGGCGCCCAGCAGATCCGCCCGGCCATGGACGTCCCCCACCGCATAGACCCGACGTCCGTCGGCCATGCGCGCCGTCCACTGGGGTGCTGGGATCCGGAGCATGCTTCGACGACTCTCGATTCGGGCGTTCGCTGCACGCGAATTCCGAAGCCATCCACCGACCATCACAGCAGAGGGGCGACCACCCAGCGGAACCACGCGAAAAAGGTCAGATCAAAGCGCCTGTCAGGCGTCAATCAGGGTCGCGGATCAGGCGTATTCTGTGCCGGTTCGACCCGTTCCGGCTGGGTTTGAGAACTTTCCGCCGACGCCTGCCGCTGACCGAGCCACGCGATTACCTTCGGGACGCCCTGAAACAGCGCACCCCAGACCACCAGACTGTAGACGACGGCGCCAAGCATTGCGCTGAAGCGCATCACGCCACGCTTTGTCACCCGTGATCTCAGACGACCGCGCGGCAAGAGCCCTCCGTGGTCAGCGTCGTCCGGCGATATTTCGCCCAGAACGCGAATTGATGCCGGAGCAGGCGCGCCAGTTTGGATAATGGGCATGACAGCTCGGTTACCGAAGCGTTTCTTGCACACGCTCAGTTTTTGTTGCGTTGCACAAAGTTTGCGGTTGCATGCCGAAACCGTCGCATGCGATTGGTAAGAAAGAGTTTACGTCTTGGACCTGGGGATCCGCATCATGGGCGCAGAAGCCGCCAAACGGTACGAATCCTGGACGAATGGGTCACTCCGCGCCAGGCGCCGGTCCCGTGAAGAAGGAGGCGCGACCCGGCAACGGGACCACGTCATCACAGACCGTGGCCTGATCTCGACTGTCGAGAAAGCCAATGGCCCGCTCAAGCGCCTGTTTGATCTGGCAGCAGCACTGTCTCTTCTTGTCCTGCTGTCGCCGATTCTGCTGACTGTGGCCGCCCTTATTCGTCTCAGCGACGGCGGGTCATCGTTCTATGGCCACAAGCGGGTCGGGCGTCAGGCCCGCCCCTTCCGCTGCTGGAAATTCCGCACCATGCGGGTGAACGGCGACGAAATCCTCGCCGCCCACCTTGCCGCGAACCCGGAAGCCGAGCGCGAATGGCTGGAAACGCAAAAGCTCACTGACGATCCGCGCGTCACCGCCATCGGCGCCTTCCTGCGCAAATCGAGCCTTGATGAGCTGCCGCAGCTCTGGAACGTCGTGCTCGGAGAGATGAGCCTGATCGGGCCGCGCCCGATCGTGCGTTCTGAACTCGACAAATACGGCAAGGACCGTCGCTTCTACCTGCTGGTGCGTCCGGGCATTTCGGGGCTCTGGCAGGTCAGCGGCCGCAGCAACACGACCTACGAACGCCGCGTCGAACTTGACCGCCTTTACCTCGAGAACTGGTCTTACGCGCAAGACCTTGCGATTCTGGTGAAGACGCCGCTCGCGGTGTTGAAGTCCGAGGGCGCGGTCTAGGCGAAGCGGCTTGATTATTGCTCGGCGGGAAGCGCCTTAGACGCGCCCGCCGCGCGCGGACCATTCCCGGGAACACCCGCCATGAAGCCAATACTGCTGATCGAAGTGAACGAGGTCCCCAATGTGGTCCTCGACGCCTACGCACGGCGTTCGCCCTTCATGAAGGCGTTCCTCGAAAAGTGTGACCGCTACGAAACCGTGTGCGCCGACCAGATCCAGCTCGATCCGTGGATCGCGTGGCCGTCGTTCCATCGCGGCGTGAACGATCAGGCGCACGGCATCCTGCGACTCGGCCAGGACACCTCCGTCGCCGACGCGAAGTATCCGCCGGTCTGGCGCGTGCTTGCGGACAAGGGCGTCTCGACGGGCGTTTATGGTTCGCTGTTCTCCAGCGCCGAAGTCGATCACGGCCCGTACAGGTTTTTCGTTCCGGATGTCTTCTCCCCGCACGACGAAGTGAAGCCCGCGTCGTTGAAGTCGTTCCAGGCGTTCAACCTGCAGATGACCCGCAACTCCGCGCGCAATGCGGACAAGAAGATCGCCGGCGGCGGCTACAAGTCGATCCTCGAGAACATTCTGAGCGGGCGCATTTCCATCGGCACCTGTGTGCGTATGGCCATGCAGATCGTCAGCGAAAAGCTTGATCCGGTAAAGGTTTCGCGTCGCCGCAACACGCAGACGGAAATCCATGCCGACATCTTCGCGTCCCTCATCGAAAAGGAGCGCCCGCAGTTCGCGACGTTCTACACCAACAACGTCGCCGCCGCGATGCACCGGTTCTGGTCGGCGTCCATGCGCGAAGTCGGCACGATCAACGGCGAGCGCCTTTCCGACGCCTGGGTCGATGCGTATTCCGACGAAGTCTTCGTCGCGCTCGAATCCGTCGAGCGGCTGTTGAAACGCCTGATGAGCGGTCCCTACAAGGACGCCACGATCGTCATCGCCAGCGCCATCGGTCAGGAAGAAATCCCGGCCGAAAACCACGCAAGCTTCGTCACCATCTCCGACCTCGACGCCTTCGTCTCCGCCGCCATCGGCGAGCCCGGCAAGCCCGTGCGCTACGAAACGGTGCCGACCATGGTGCCGGACTTCACCCTGCGCTTCGAGAACGTCGAAGACGCCGAGCGCATGAACGCGCGCCTGCGGTCGCTCACGATCGGCGACCAGCGGGCCGTTGAAACGCTTGAGCGCATGACGGCCAAGGAACTCGTCACCGCCGACGGCGAGATGGCGCATATCCGTCACGCCTACGACGACAGCACGCACTTCAAGCACGCCATCACCTACTTCTCGACCGACGCGCGCACGATCCATCTCAGCATGCAGATCGACGATTATGCAGGCGCGGAAAAGATCGCGTTCGGTAACGACGTGATGGATTTCCACGCCGCTGGCATCGGCCGCGTGTCGCACGATGAAGGCGTGAACTGCACCGCGCAGCACTGTGCCGAAGGATCGATGCTGGTGTACGGCGCGAGCAAGCCGCACGCAGGCATCCAGCGCGTGTCGGCGCTCGACTTCGCGCCCAGCCTGCTTGCGCACTTCGGCGCCGAAGCGCCACGCGCCTATATGAAAGGCAAGCCGGGCATACGCCTCGGCTAGCGCGCGGGACCGGGCGCGCCCTTGCGGCGCGCGATGGCTTCGGCGAACACCTGCTCGAAGCGCTGCGCGATCGCCCCGATGTCGAAGTGACGCTCGGCGTACGCGCGTCCCGCCTCGCCGGCTGCGGCGCGTCGCGCGGGATCGCCGTGCAGCAGCCTTGCCGCTTCGACGAAGCCATTTGCATCACCCGCAGCAACGGCCACACCCGCGCCCGCGGTCTTCACGACTTCCACCGAAAGATTGTTGGCCGGCGCCGCGAGCAGGATCGGCCGGGCCGCGCAGAGATAGCTCAGCACCTTTGAAGGCACCGAAAAACGCCCTGCATCTTCTTCCAGCAGCGTGATGAACACGTCCGCCGCGCCAAGCACATCGGGAAAATCCGCGATCGGCTGCAAACCCGCGAAGATCATGTTCGCACGTGGCTTGCGCGCCACTTCGCTCTTCAGCGTATCCACACCCGCGCCTTCCGCCGCAACGAGCACCACGACCGATGGATCGTCGGCGTAAGCGTCGGCGAGTCGCAGCAGCAGTCGCGGATCGTGCTTCAGACCAAGCGTGCCGGAGTAGAGGAAAACGAATTTGTCCTGCACGTCGCGCGCGCGCGACCACGCGTTGTCCTTCGCGCGCACAGGCAACTCGCTGAGCGCGCCCCAGTTCGGAATGGTCGTCACCTTCTGCGGCGACCCGCCGAAGCGCACGAGTTCCTCGGTGAAGCCGTCGCTGATGACCACGATTGCATCGCTTCGCGCGATCTGGCCGCGTTCGGCCGCACGATAGGCGGCGCCGATGGCGGCGCCGGCGACGCCGAGGCGCTTCTTCAGGAGAAGCCCGACGGCGAGGCTATAAAAGTCCTGCATCCAGAAGGCGAAGGCCGCGCCGTTCGACTGTGCGGCGTCGATAAGAAAGCCCTGGGATTCGGTCGGCGTGTTGCCCGAGAGCACGACATCGGGCTTGAACGTCGCGATGCGACGGCCCGCCTCGCGCCCATACTGCATGTTCTTCATGCCGCGGCTGACAAAGTTGCCCTTGTCGAACGCCCCACCCAGCGTGATCGGATCGACGGAGAAAGTGGGTGCGTCATCGGGACCGACAGCGCTGCGGCCCTTGGGCGTTTCAAAATCCGAGAAAAAGAAGTGACGTACTTCATGACCGTTTCGCGCCAGCTCACGCGACAGTTCGAACTGGAACGGATGACCCGCATAGTCGTGAACCGCAATGCGCATGACGCCGCTCCGAATTCGTTAACCACGCCTCAACAGGCCACTGCGCGGCCCCCACATAAGCAAATTCAGCGCCGTAGAGACACCGCTGCCGAGAGCGGCGAATTTACGCACAATCCGCAAACGTTCCGTCTTTACGAAATCTTGCGCCAGATCAATTACTCGCTCCTGAAAGCCCGGACGGTCGATGCACGTAATTTTTTTCTCCGCCTCACCGGAACACCGGAAAACGCTTGGGCGGACGGAAGGTCTGACCGCGATCGGCGCGACGTCGAGTGTCGCCGGCTACACGCGCCCCTCGGAGGCCGACGCACGGCTGTCGGTGCAGTTTCACTCACTGGGTGTTGTGAAGCACGGCGCACGCATTTCGCGCATGCTCGCGTTCCCGCTCTACATCTGGCGCGCCATCCAGTTTGCACGCGCGCAGGAGCCCTGCGACTGCATCTGGGCGAACACGCTCGACACGCTCATTCTCGCGCTGATCGCACGTCCGTTCGCGAAAGGGCGCCGACGAATCGTATACGACGTGGCCGACCTGACGGACGCACAGCTTGCCGACGGACCGCGTGGGGCGCTCATCCGCCTTCTCGATCGCCTCGCCTGCCGGCGTATCGACGTGATCGTACTGACGTCGCCGTGGTTCTACTGGCGCTACTATCAAAAGCTGTTGCCGTCGACTGCGCCCGCCCTTCTGCTGGAAAACAAGCTGACGCCGCCCGTACCGCCGGCGCCAGAACGCCCGAGCGGCGCACCGTGGCGCATCGTCTGGCACGGACGCCTGCGCTCGCCGACGAGCTTCCGCATCGCGCGCGCCATCGCCGCCGCATTGCCGAACGAGATCGAGATCCGCGCCTGGGGTCACGCCGACGGAGACATGCTGGCGGACCTTGAAAGGGCGAGCCGCGATCTCGGCAATTTCAGCTATCATGGCGCCTACAGCGACGCGGACATCGCGCCTGTGTTCGATGGCGCACATTTCCTGTTCGCGTTCGATCTCGACGATGGCGAGAACTCGATGCTGCTGCTGCCCAACCGGCTCTACCATGGCGTTGCACGCGGCATGCCGCTTTTGGCGCCGAAGGAAACAGCGGTGGGTCGCGTGGTGGAAGGCCTCTCTCTCGGGCGCAGCTTCGACGCGCCTTACGTGAATGCGCTCGTGGCGTTCCTGAAGTCGCTCGACGAGGCTTCCTACGCGGCGCTGTGCGCACCGTTCACCGACAAACGCCGCGCGAGCGCCGTCTACGCCGATGATTTTCGCCACGTCGCCGAAGCCATCGTCGGCGGTTCCGGCGGGCAGCGCATACCTGTGCAGGAACAACTGGACGTCGTACTTTCCCCATAGGCAGAAAGAGCTTGAGGCAAAGCCTTTCGCGCCTTTCAAACGCGCTCGACGGCCCCGACAATTTCAAGGCGAGTCACCTGTTTCATGTCCACGCCCTATCCCGTCCTTTCCCGCCGCCTGCATGTGGTGATTCTCGCCACCAACGAGGAGCGCGACCTCCCCGGCTGCCTCGACGCCGTGCCGCCCGGCATCAAGATCACGGTCGTGCAGTCCGCGCAGAGCACAGACCGCACGGAGGCAATCGCGGCCAGCCGCGGCGCCGTCATGCGCACCAATCCGTGGCCGGGCTTCGCAGGCCAGCGCAATTACGCAATGACCGAAGCCGGCATTGCCGAGGACTGGATTCTCTTCATCGACGCCGATGAAATCTTCACGGCGGAATTCTGGAGCTGGGCGGAAAAGACGCTTGCAACGGATCCTGAGTTTGAAGCGGGCTGGATTTCCTCGCGCCTCGTGCTGGACGGCAAGGTGCTGCAACACGCCCCGTCATACCCTGTGTTTCACCCGCGCCTCGCGAAGCGCGCGTCCGTGCGCTACGTGAACAGCCTCAGCGGCCATGGAGACACCTTCGACGCCGCCAACAAGATAAAATACATCGACATTCCGTACCTGCACTATTTCCACGATGGCGGCCTGCGTCCCTGGATGGACAAGCACCTGAACCTTGCGGAGAAGGACCTGAAGGCGAAGGGCGCCGACATGGGCGGCCAGGTGACGGCGCGTTCGCGGCTCGACCGCATGCTGCCGAACGGTCCGTGGCGCGCGATCCTTCGCTTCCTCTATCAGTACATCATCTGTCGCGGCTTTCTCGATGGGCGCGCGGGTCTGCGCTATTGCGCGATGTATGCGTGGTACGAAATGTCGAAGTGGGTGCTGGCGCTGCAGGGCGAAGAGCGCCGAACGCTCGCCGAGCGCGCGCCGGCATGGGCGAAATTGCGCACCGCTTCAGAGCCGGAAAAGACGCCCGTCACGCCGGCTTGATGGCCGGCGACGTCAGCGTGCGGATCTCTCCGCGCGCCCGCCACCAGAACACTGCGCCCGCCGAAAGCCACAGCACGCCCGCAGCCGTCAGCGCCAGAAACACCGCGAGCAAAGTGCGTGCGTGCGCCTCGTCGCCGACGAACATGAAGACGCGCCATCCGCCGAGCAGCAAGAGCACCCATGCGGTCATGCTGCCAAGAAAGATGTAGCGGAACCCCACCGGCGTCTCGCGTTTGTCGCCGCGCACGAATATCCACGCGCTCATAACCAGCAGCAGCGCATCGGTGATGATGAGGCCGACGGCCACGATCATCGTGTCGGTGAATGTCGCGGCCAGAAGGCACACCACGATCATTGCGGCCACGTAGGCATAGTTCGCCCGCCCCACGACCGAAAACGCGCCCTCGCGCGCCAGCGAGAGATTGAAGAGCTGGTGAACCGACAACACCGCTGATACCGCAAGCGCCAGTGCAAACAGCCGGTCGCGCTCGTTGCCCGCAAGGTCGAAGAGTCTGCCGGTGATCCAGAAGTTCTCCGCGAAGACTGCAAGGCCGACGCCGGCGCCCACCCATCCCGCGACGCTCGCGGCGGCGAGCACAACACCACGCGCCTCGGCCACGTGCCCGTTCACCGCACGCTTCACGTAGGCGACCGAAGCAAGACGACCGAACTGCACGAAGATCGTGCGCACGAGCCCGAACAGCGTGCGGATCGCCACGTAGCCTGAAACGGCGATCGCCGGCGCGAAGGTCGACAGCGCCAGAACCGGCAGGTTCATCTGCGCCCAGGTCACAAGCGGCGTCGACGCCGCCCACTTTGCGTCACCGTAGGCGCGCTTCCATTCGGCGAAAGACCAACCGCCTGCGAGCGGCGCCACATCGCGAAACGCCGCCACGCGGCCTTGCAGGAAAAGCACGCCGTAGGACGTCACGCACCACAGGATCGCCAGCGCCAGCGGTCCGATGTGGAAGACCAGAAGAAGCAGTCCGCCAAGCACGAGCCGGATCAGCGCGAATCCGAGGAAGAGGATTTCGGATGTGAGAATGAGGCCGCGCGATTCCATGAATGTGCCGCGCAGGTAGAAGGTGTTCTCGGCCGCCGAGGCCGCCACCAGCAGCACGAGGAAGAGCCACGTCTCCGGCCCGGTCTTGCCCATGTGCGTCAGTACGAGGCCGGCGGCGATCGCGACGGCCAGCACCGCGATCTGCGTGCGCATCACTGACCATACCGTGGCGAAGTAGGAGTCGCGGGCCATCAGCGCCGCATACCCGGCATTGCGAAGGCCCAGATCGGCGACGTTAAGAATTGCTGCACTCGCAGCGCCCACAAGCCATATGGCGACCACGTCGTGTCCCCACGCGTGGATCTGCAGCGGCAGCATGAAGAGCTGTGTGACCGCCACGGCCACTTGCGACAGGGTGGCGAGGGACAGGAAGCGAAGCATGGACGCTCAGATACTGCATGTCGCACGCCAGAGCAGGGGCGAAATCAGCGCAGGACGGGGTGAACCGCGAACACTTGGCCCGATAGCTGCAGCTGTTGCGGGGTCCGGTTCGATGCTATGGCCGTGCAGCGGACGAGGAGCTCATGGTTAGGTCGGCGCCAAATTGGGACAAAGCAGCCGCTTTCGTCCTCATGTTCTTCTTTCTTCCGTTCATCGTTTACTCGTTGTGCGGGCCGGAGTTCTACGCGTTCGGCACGCTCGACTTCTACTACCGCTTCGTCCAGATCGGCCTGGCGGGCGCGCTCGCCATCCCCGCCTACATGATGGCGCGCCAGCACGGCCTGCGCTTTTCGAGCATGGCGATGTTCATCTCGGGCTTTCTGGTCCTGTCGTTGCTCGTGCACCTGTTGCTGTTCACGGTGCAGCACCGGCCGAACTTCAATTTCGAGGTCTGGAAGCTCACAACACAGTTCGTCTTCAGCTTCCTGACATTCGACCTCCTCGCCCGCCGCTTCAGCTTCGAGGCGTTTGCGCGGGCCACTGTTCCGCTGGCGGTCGTCCTGATCGTCATCGCAACAATCCACCTGACCTTCTTCGCCATCGACTACTGGGGTCGGTCCCTCTATTTCGGCCTTCACCCCAACCTGGGCGGCGAACTCATCTTCGGCGCGGTCTGCATGATCGCGTTCTCGAAGTTTCCGCTGCTGCGGTGGGCCTGTTATGCGATGGCGCTTTACTGCGTCATGGAACTTCAGGCGCGCTCGGCGACGGTCGCGATCGCCTTCATCGTCGCGGTGGCCGAAGCGCCCCGCGCGGGCAAGATGATCCCGACCTTCCTCATGATCGGCGCCGCGGGCGTGGCTGCGCTCTCGTTCCTCCTGCTCGTCAACCCGGACGTGGCGCAATCGGTCATCGACTTCGTGTCGCATGACGTGCTGCGCACGAACGACCCCTACCGGGGCGCAGGCACGGGCTTCGCCGGTCGCGAGGAAACGTTTGAGGTCGCCTTCCGCGATCTCTTTGCGCGGCCATTGACCGGCACCGGGCTCTACAACTCCAGCGTCACGCTCGCCGGCACGCCGATCCACAACGGCTATCTGCGCAATCTCGCCGAGTTCGGCGTGCTGGGCATGTTGCTGAACCTGGTGATCTTCATCGGCGCCCTGCTCGCGTTCAAGAAGGACCCGCGCCTGTCCGGCGTCATCCTGGCGTGCGCGTTCATGTTCATCTTCGGCGCGCGCAACTTCGGTCTGAGCGTCTTCCCGTTCCTGATGTGGATCGCGATCCTGCCGTGGGCGCCGCGCGAGGCCGAGCAAGGCGAGCCGACGCGGCTCTTTGCCCGACGCCCTCGACACGCACCCGTTCCACTCGCGCCACTGCGTGGCGGCCGCTGAACTGGGCACACCCGTTGCACCCTGAAGCCTGATCTGCGGAGACCTCCCGATGGCGTCCGTCGCCAAACTGCTCGCCATCCTCGCCAACGACCGCGCTCGCGCCGCGTTGTCGCATGGCGTCGCCGCGACCATGGAGCACGCCGGTGCGCTCGCCCGCTTCCAGTTCAAGACCGTCATCGACGTCGGCGCCAACAAGGGCCAGTTCGCCACGTTTGCACGGTCGACTTGGCGGGACGCCAGGATCATCTGCTTCGAACCGCTGCCCGGTCCCCGCGCAAAGCTGACAACCGTCACCGCCGGCCACGCGCAGATTTTCGATTGCGCGCTCGGCGAAGTGGAGCAGACGGCCGAAATCCATATCTCCAGCCGCGAAGATTCTTCCTCGCTGCTGCCGCTCGGCGATCTCCAGAAAAGTCTCTATCATATGGAGGAAACCGGCACGCTGAAGGTGCCGGTGCGCCGCCTCGATGATTGCGTGAAGGTGGCAGACATCGCCCATCCAGCGCTGCTGAAGATCGACGTGCAGGGCTTCGAGCGCGACGTGCTGGCTGGCGGCCCGAATGTTGTGGACGCAGTGGACGCGATCTACGTCGAGGCATCCTACGTCGAGCTCTACAAGGGCCAGGCGCTGGCGCCAGAGATCATCGACCTCCTGCATGCGCGCGGTCACCGCCTCGTCGGCGTGTTCAACCAGTGCTGCGATGAAGCGGGCGTACCCGTACAGGCCGATTTTCTATTGCTGCGGAACCGCTGATCCACGAGCATTTTCACGCCCCTTGCGCTGGTAGACACGCACCCAGTCCACTTCCATCTGTATCGGCATCGGCGTTTCGGCGTTTATGGGCCCCGCCCACCTGCCGCCGGCGCCCATGGACAGTATCACGAAGAAGCGCCGGTTAAACGGAAAGCGCGCCATGTTCGGATCGCTGGTGCGGTGGAAGACCTGACCGTCCACGGACCAGGCGAAAGAATTGCGATCCCACTCAACGGCGTAAACGTGAAAGTCATCCGCGAGGGGTTTCGGTGATCGATAGACGCCGTGATCACGATGACGATTGGTGTGTTCGTAGTGGATCGTGCCGTGCACGAGCAGCGGCTCGCGCCCAAGATTTTCCATGATGTCGATCTCACCGGAGATCGGCCAACGCTCAAAGCTCGGTACGTCCGGCATCATCCAGAACTGCGGGGCGGCGCCTGCTCCGCGCGGCACCTTGATGCGCGCCTCGAAGCGCCCGTGCATCCACGCCGTGCGTGCGCGCGTGTTCACGAGCCCCGTCAGATAACGACCGTCCTCCTTGCGGATGGCCGAGAGGATCAGATTGCCATTTTCGATGCGCACATGATCAGGGTGATCTGCGAAGTCGTCCTCTTCGAGGCCAGGATTGGTCGGCGTGGTGTGCTCGACGTACCATTGCGCGCGATTGAGTTCGGGGCCGTTGAAATTCTCTTCCCACACGAGCCGCCAGTCACCTTTCGGCTTCAGGCTGGAGCATCCCGAAAGGCTCACTGCGGCGACCACAGCCAGCGCCAATGCCCTGACGCTCCCGCCCTGCTTACCCGACAAGTGCATGTACCCAACCCCGATGACCTGCGCGCTGTCGCGATAGGATGCATTGGCAAGGCCCACATCGCAAGCGACTTCCATTTTCGAGATTGAAACCTAGCACCGGCGCATTGGGCTGCGTCACGCCAAACCGGGCCGGCGCATCAACAGTTGGTGTTGGTCAGGTCTTTGACGACGTCAGGCCGAGTTTTCGCGCCACGCGGGCGCCGGCGATGCGCAACCGCGCCTCGACTGCACGGGCGTCATGCTGGCGGACCAGCTCGACGAGACGTTGCATCTGCTGCTTCGGCGAAGCGGCGCCGGCAAATGCGGCGCGCAGGATTTCGCGATACATGCCGGTGCGCCCTTCGGCCACGAAGTCGGCGACGTCGGCGCGGACATCGCGCTTCTTCTGCGCCCACCAGGTTGCTATGCGCGCCTGCATGGCGTCGAGCTCTCCAGAGTCGACGTAGAGCGCCTCGCAGAAGTGGCGCGCCTCGCGCCAGTTGTAGAACGCCGGCAGCGGATGATGGTCGCCCAGCAGATCCTCGAAGTACGACGACGTCCGTCGACGCGGCAGCACGGGGATCGCGCCGCGCTCAAGCACCTCGTAGAGGCGCATGGTTTCGAGCTGCGTGTTGCCCATCGGACAGGGCATGAAGGCGCTGGAGTCGAGGAGATCAAGAAACGTGTCGCGCCCGAGGTGGGGGACGCCGGCGCGAATGTCGGAGAGCTGGAAGAAGTTCGGCTCGAACCCGTTCCAGGCGGAGCCGAGTTCTTCGCGGGCGCGATTCTGCGCGCCGATGAAGGCCCAAGCATACCGGCGTTTCGACGAAATTTCTCCCGCCCCCTTCGACAGATCGTTGGAATAGCCGAGCGGATAGCTCAGCACGCCCGGCGTATCGAGGTAGGAGGCGTGGTAGTTGCGCAGCACGTAGTCGAACGAGGCATATGCCGCATACGGCCCGCGCAGGAATTCATCACCGAGATGCAGCAGGCCGCAACAGCCGGCGTTCTCGATCGCTGTGAGAAACGGCGCCGGCAGATGCCCGAGACCGTGCGAGCCAAGCACGACGTAGAGCCCGCCCGGAATGACGAGTGAGAAGTCGGGCGACGTATGAACCGTGACGTCGAAATCCGAGAGGAGAAACGCGATCCAGTCCTGTTCCCAGGCGCGACCCTCGTAGCAGCGAACAAGATCGAGCCGGGGACGTTGCTGGTCAGTCATTGCGCGTCGAACTCAGGACGCGCGCGAACTGGCGTGCTGTTTCACCGAGGCTTCAGCGCCCAGCGCGATGATCTCGCGCACGGCTTCACAGATATAGTCGACGTCGGCTTCCGTGGTCAGCGCGCTCGACGGCAGGTTGACCGCGTAAGGCGCGAGGCGCGCGCTGACGGTGTTCTGTTCGGAAAAGCGCGTGGCCAGCGGATGATCGGCGAACGCCGGCATGTCCGACAGCGGCGTGAAGAATGGACGGGAATCGACGCCGCGGGCATCGAGGCCTTCCATCATGTCGTTGCGCGTGACGCCGAGGCTCGGATCCATCACGATCGTCGGCATCCAGAAGCAGTTGAAGACATTCGGCGGTTCGACGTTGATCGCCACGCCGTTCAGGCCCGCAAGACGCTTGCGATACCATTCGAATGTGTCGCGCTTGTGCTGAATCAGCGCATCGATGCGCCGCATCTGGCCGACGCCCAACGCCGCCTGAAGCGCGCTCATCTTGTATTTGAACGCGATCTCCGCGTTGTAGAACATCTGATAGCGGCCCGCGATGTTCGTACGGCCGTGATCGCGCAGGAACAGCGCGCGCCTGTAGAGCGCCTCGTTGTTCGTGAGCAGCATGCCGCCTTCGCCGGTCGTTACGGTCTTGGAGCCGTGGAAACTGAGGACGGACATGTCGCCGAACGCGCCGGCGCGGATGCCATTCATGCTGGATCCGAGCGATTCAGCGGCGTCCTCGATCACGGCGATGCCGCGATCCTTCGCGAGCTTCTCGATCGCAGGCCAGTCACACATCGAACCGTAGAGATCGACACCGAGAATGGCCTTCGTGTTCGGCGTGATCGCGCGCTCGATGGCCGCAGGATCAATGCACCAGGTGTCTTCCTTGATGTCGACGAGCACCGCTTCGGCGCCGGTCTGGTAGACGGGCGCGACGGACGCGATCCACGTGATGTCAGGACAGATCACTTCGTCGCCGGCCTTCAGGCCCACCGTGGCGAAGGCGAGGTGAAGCGCGGACGTGGCGTGTGAGACAGCGATCGCGTGCTTGACGCCGACATACTCGGCGATCAGGCGCTCGAATTCCTTGATGTAGTCGCCGGCGTTCTCGTACCAGCCGTTGCGCGCGGCATCGGCGACGAGGGCGACCTCTTCGTCAGTGATCTGGGGTCCCGCTACCGGGATCCGTCGCGCCGGACGCTTCGTGTCCACGTTAATCACCATCCCTGACATTCCCGCATCCCTCTGAAAGTGAAGCGTATTACCCGCCATCAATTTCCCGGTCTGCAACGATCATTCCCTTACGCCGCGATCTAACGCACTTGTGTAGTAAACTACACTACGCTGCGTTTCGCATCACCTGGCGTTCGATCCACGCGTAGCTCTTCTCCAATCCCGCCCGCAGCGGTTGCGACGGCGCCCAACCCAGCTTTTCGCTTATCAGGCGATTGTCCGAATTGCGACCGCGCACGCCTTGCGGGCCCGGGATGTGGTTGATGTCGATCTTCTTGCCGGCGATGTCGGCGATGACGCTGGCCAGGCCGTTGATGGAAACCATCTCGTCGGAACCGATGTTCACCGGAACGGTCACGTTGGAGCGGGTCAGGCGCACGGTGCCTTCCACGCATTCGTCCACATAGAGGAAGGAGCGCGTCTGCAGGCCGTCGCCCCACATGTCGATCGTGTCGACGGACTTGGACCTGGCGATCTTGCGACACAGCGCCGCCGGGGCCTTTTCGCGGCCGCCGTCCCAGGTGCCTTCCGGCCCGAAGATGTTGTGGTAGCGGGCGACGCGCGTATCCATGCCCCGGCAGCGGCCGTAAGTCAGGTACAGGCGCTCCGAGAAGAGCTTTTCCCAGCCGTACTCGCTGTCGGGGGCCGCCGGGTAGGCGCTGTCTTCCGCGCAGTTCGGGTTGTCCGGGTCTTCCTGGTTGTAGGCCGGGTACATGCAGGCCGACGACGAGTAGAAAATGCGCTTGATATTGCGCTTGTAGGCGGCGTCGAGGACGTTGAGGTTGATCGTCGCCGAGTTGTGCATGATGTCGGCGTCGTTCTCGCCGGTGAAGATGAACCCGGCCCCGCCCATGTCGGCGGCGAGCTGGTACACTTCGTCGAAGCGGCGATCGATCACGCTCTTCACGACGTAGGGGTCACGCAGGTCGGCGACGACGAAGTCGTCCGCTTCCGTCTCCGAGTACTCGTGCAACTTCAGGTCGACGCCGCGCACCCAGAAGCCTTCACGCTTCAGGCGCTTCACAAGGTGGCCGCCGATGAAGCCGCCCGCGCCACAGACCAATGCGGTTTTCATCTTAGTCTTTCCAAACTTTCCACGGCGCCTTGCCGGAATCCCAGAGTTTATCGAGCACGACCTTGTCGCGCAGCGTGTCCATGCTTTGCCAGAAACCGCGGTGGCGATAGGCGGCAAGGCCGCCAGCGTGCACGATGCGGTTCATGGGCTCCTGCTCCCAGACCGTATCATCGCCGTCGATCGTATCGAACACTGCCGGTTCGCAGACAAAGTAACCGCCATTGATGAGGCCTTCGTCCTTGGAGTCCTTCTCGCGGAAGGTCGTCACAAGGTCGCTGCCTTCGGTCAGGCCCAGGACGCCGAAGCGACCCGGCGGGTAGACGGCGGTCACCGTCGCCATGGCCTTCGACTGCTTGTGGAAGGCAATGAGGTCGGTGATGTTCACGTCGGAGACGCCGTCGCCATAGGTCAGGCAGAAGGCTTCATCGCCGATCACGTCACGGGCGCGCTTGAGGCGACCGCCGGTCATCGTGTCGAGGCCGGTGTCGAGAACCGTGACCTTCCACGGCTCGGCGGCGCGCGGGAAGTAGCGCACTTCACCCGTCGCAAAATCGATCTCGAAGTCCGTTGCGCTCTGGCGATATGTGACAAGCCAGTTGCGGATGAAATCAACCTTGTAGCCGCCGAGGATCACGAACTCCGTGATGCCGTGGGCGGCGTAGGTTTTCATGATGTGCCAGAGGATCGGTCGGGGACCGACATCGATCATCGGCTTCGGGCGGATGGTGGTTTCCTCGGAAATGCGCGTTCCGAAACCACCGGCGAAAAAGACTGCTTTCATGCTCAGGACCTGAATTTTGCGATCAGCCGACAAAGTCAGGCCAGATACGGTCTTTGTCCGAAATGCTGCGGATCTCGGCGGGCCATTCAATTCCGATGCCGGGATCGTTGTACCGCAGCCCGCCCTCAAAGCCCGGCGCATAAGCCTGCGAGATGAGGTAGGTGGCCTCTGTATCGTCGGCCAGCGTTAGGAAACCGTGTGCGCAACCGGCCGGGGCGTACATTTGCAGGTTGTTGGCTGCAGAAAGTTCGGCGCCGAACCAGACTTTGTAGGTGGGCGAATCCTCGCGCAGATCGACGATCACATCGTAGAGCGCACCACGCGCACACCGGATGACCTTCACCTCGGCGTGCTCGCCTGTCTGGAAGTGCATGCCCCGAAGCGTGCCCTTCTGGACTGACTCCGAGACGTTCTGCTGCACGTAACGCGTTTCCAGGCCGTGCTGGGCGAACTCATCAGTACAGAAGCTGCGCGCAAACCAGCCGCGATCATCGCGACGCGCCTCAAGCTTGACGAGAAAAGCGCCCTGAATTGGTGTTTTCTCGAAGATCAACGCGCACCCCCAATTTTCACCAGAGCCGGCGCGACCGGCGATGTGAGACCAAAATGCGCCGACTGTTCCGCATAGAGACGGTCGATCATGCGGCCCTCCGGCACGCGGACGTCGGCCATGGTCAGCGGTTCGTCCTTGGCGATGGCGCGCGTGAGCTTTGCGCCTTCCGCCAGACCGATCGGCAACAGGTCTTCCCGCGCAATCACGTCGGCATTTTCTGCGACGCCGTACAGGCAGTAACCGCCGAGGCCGTCGAGCGTTTCGCCGGCCTCCATGGCTTTCTTGGCCACCGCGATCACGCCTACCTGCGGCGCGCCTGCCGGCGTCAGCACCGGGTCGTGGAAAAGCACCGCACGCGCGACCGAGTTCGGCAGCTCGAAGTGGCAGAGGTGGTACGGCGTGTAGAAGAGATAATACGGGCCGGCGCCGAGCTTGTAGAGGTTGAGATAGTGCTGCTGGCGCGGGTCGTCATGGGTGCCGAGCACGAAGACGCCTGGGCCGGGGCTCGCGCCCACCACGTAGTCGACGAGCCCGGGGCCGTTCGGATCGAGGTGTTCGGCGAGCGCCGGGATGAACTTGTCGAGCGGGGTCAGCGGCGCCGTCGGATCGCCGCCGGAGAAGTCCGGACCGATCATGCCGCGACGCGCGACGCGCATGCCGGTGGCGTTGGCGACGATGGCCTGTTCGTAGCTGATCTTGGTGCCGTCCGCGAAGGACGTGACCATGTAGGGGTTCTGGCCCCACTTGTCGGCGAATGCCTTCTGCGTTGTCGGCGTCCGATACGGGTCCTGGAGACCTTTGATGTTGCCGCACAGGACCGGCTTCACGCCGATGCCTTTGACGAAGCGGTAGAGGTTCATCTCCACACCCGGCTGGTCGCCGTCGGAGAAGGTGTAGATCACGCCCGCCTTGTCGGCTTTGACCTTCAGGAGCGGGCCGACGAGGCCGTCGAGCTCGGCGTTCATCTGGACGACGTGTTTGCCCGTCTCCAGCGCCGCGAGAATGGCGCTCAGCGCAAAGTCCATCGAACCGGTGACTTCGACGATGGCGTCCAGACCTTCGGCGCGGGCGAGCGCCTCGGGGGACTCCGTCACCACCGGCTTGCCGGCGCGGATGCAGTCTTCGATCACGCTCTGGCTGTTGGTCTCGACGACGTCATCAACCCCGGCGCCGGCGTAGCAGGCCTTGGCCTGATCGGTCCGGCGCGCGGCTATGCCGCACAGCTGCAGGCCGGGTTTTGACTTGATGGTCTGCAGCGCCACGCCCGAGGCCTGGAACCCAGCACCGATCATGCCGAAGCGGACCGGACGTCCCTCTGCAGCGCGTTTGGCCAACGCCGTGTCAACGATGAACATGACCGCCCTGCTTCCTCATCAATAGTCCAAGGCGCCGATGGCCCCCCGTCCCGGCCCGACTGTCTCAGCCGTACTGCCAGTACAGCTTGTCGTTCAACAGGCCCGTCTTGCGGTGCTTCATCAGCATCTTCAGGCGGGTGTAGGGATCGGCGCGGAAAAGTTCTTCCGTCATGTCGATCCGCGTGAACACGTCATGCATCTGCTGGGCGCCCTTTTCGGCGGTCCACTGGCATTTGAAGTCCGGCAGCAGCTTCTGGATCTTGTCGAAGTTCACGCGGTAGCTGCGGTTGTCGGCCGTGGCCTGGCCGACTTCGACTTCGCAATCCGTGAAGACGCGCTTGATGGCTTCCGCGATCTCGATGACCCGGTAGTTCTGGTCGGAGCTGCCGACGTTGAAGACCTGGCCGCTGATGCGCTCGGCGGGCGCCTTCAGGGAGAGGTCGATCGCCTGACAGATGTCGAGAACGTGGACGAGCGGGCGCCATGCGGAGCCGTCGCTGTTCAGCTTGATCTTCTTGGTGGTCCACGCGAGGCCGCAAAGATCGTTCAGCACGATGTCGAAGCGCTGGCGGGGGCTCGCGCCGTAGGCGGTCGCATTGCGCAGAAAGCACGGCGCGAACGAGGCGTCGGCCATCGGGATGACGTCAGCTTCGACCTTTGCCTTGCACTCGGCGTAGGCGGTCAACGGCTGCGGCGGGGTGGTTTCGTCGACGTAGTCGGCATTGGCCGGCATGGCGCCATAGACCGAGCACGACGAGGTGTAGACGAAGCGCTTCACGCCCGCCTCTTTGGCCGCCTTGGCGATGCGAACGGAGCCGCCGTGATTGATTTCGTGGGTCAGCCCCGGGTCCTGCTGGCCGATCGGGTCGTTCGACAGCTCCGCCAGGTGGGCGACCGCGTCATAGCCTTCGAGGTCCTTCGCCGTGACTTCGCGCAGGTCCTTCGTGATCACTTCCGGGCGGGGGCCTGCCATCGGGTAGAGCCAGCCCTGACGGTAGTAGCCCGTGTCGAAGCCGGTGACCTGGTGGCCCTTCCCAAGAAGGTACGGACCAAGGATGGAGCCGATGTAGCCGTCGATGCCCGTAACGAGGACTTTCATGAAATGCGTCTTCCTGCTCCGGCGCCGGCGTGCGCCATGGTGATCACGGGGTCGTCATAGCGGGCGACCGGGGTCTTAGCACGCCTCTTCGCGCTTGCGGCAGAGCCGGAAGTGCGAAATCGCTGCAGGCGCGAACAAAGCCGAACCGATGTGCCAAATCGGATCATTCCCGAGGCAGACGGCCTGCCATTAACGTGCCAGCGTCAGGCGCGCGCCGGACGCAGCAGACGTGCCGCATTGAGGCGGCGGCGTAGCGCGCCGGGACGGAAGAGGCTGCGCGCGACGGCTGGAGCGTGAACGCGCAGCGCCGCCAGTCCCGCAAGGGCGGCGGCGAGCACTGCGAGCGGGGCCGGCGCCCAGGGTCGCACGGCTTCCAGGGCGAGCGCCGCGCACAGACCCGTCGCGAGCACGCCGAACGCCGCCATGACCCCTCCCGGCCGTCGGTCGGACGCAATCACCAAAGAGATCATCGGCGTCGCCAGCCAACTCACCGCCCATGCGGCTGCAGCGCCGTGCAGACCGGCAGCGGCCGCACCGACCACGATCCCAAGCAAAGTCGGCGCGAACGCGAGGCAGCGCAGCGCTTCAAGACCCGAGCGGTCCCCGGCCGCAGCGAGCCGCGAGAGCGTCAGTCCCGGCGCCCCGACGGCGAGAATGGCCGCTAGTTCCGCCCAGAGCGCGCCGGGAAAGAGAACAGGAAGATAGACGCACCCGAACGCCGCAAGCGCGGTCGCCGGCAACAGGCGAGCGCCGATCGCGGACATCGAGAAGCGCGCGACCGCCTGCGCCAGGATGAGACACCCCGCGCCTGTCGGTCCGAACATGATCGCGGCAAGCGCCCAAACGATTATGCTCGACGCCGCATCGAAACGGCGCTCCGCAGCGATCGTGAGGCATGCGAACGAAACCGCCAGCGCCGCGACGCCGATCAGTGCAGGCGCAAAGAGTTGCGACACGGCAAGCGTGGCGACAAGCGCAAGCGCGGGCCGCCATGCCTCCTGTCGATGGACGCCTTCTGCGGACATGTGTCATCGGATGCCGCGCGCGCGCGCACGACAATCTGAAACGCCTCACATCGTAGGCTTGCATTTCCCACTTGCGCGGAACGCGAAACCGGCGTGACCTTGTCACCGCGCGGGCGGGACTGCCCCGCACGCGCCAACAATGCGCCTCGACGACCCGTGAAGCGGGGCGCGGTGAGGAGCGACCCATGGCGAAAGGCAAATCTGCGGCTGCGAGAGCAGTCGCGCTCGTAGGACCGAACGGCGCCGGCAAGACAACGCTGATGGAAGCGTTGCTCTACTCGGCCGGCGCCATCGAGCGGCAAGGCGCGGTCCTGGCGGGCACAACGGTGGGCGACGCGAGCCCGGAAGCGCGTGCGCGCGGACAATCGGTCGAAATGTCCATCGCGAGCTTTGCCCATGACGGCGACCGCTACGCCCTCATCGACCTCCCCGGCTCCACCGAATTCGCAGGCGAACTCGATCACACGCTCGCCGCCGTCGATCTTGCCGTGGTCGTCTGTGACCCGGATCCCGACAAGGCGATCCTGCTGCAGCCGACGCTGATCGAACTCGATCGCCTCGGCGTGCCGCGCCTTCTCTTCGTCAACAAGATGGACACCGCCCGCGGGCGCCTGCGCGATCTCCTGGAAGCGCTGCAGGCCGTGAGCACCGTGCCGCTCGTCGCGCGCCAGATCCCGATATGGGAAAACGAGAAGGCCACCGGGTATGTCGATCTCGCGCTGGAGCGCGCCTACGTCTATCGCACCGGCAAGCCATCCGAGCGCATCGACATCCCGAAGGACCTCGTCGACCGCGAGCACGAAGCGCGCTTCACCATGCTCGAAAAACTCGCCGACTATGACGACGCGCTGATGGAGCAATTGCTTTCCGACCAGACGCCGAGCGTCGATGCGGTCTTCAAGGATCTGATGCGCGAAACGCAGGAAATGTTGATCGCGCCCGTCTTCCTCGGCTCCGCGCAGGCCGATGGCGGCGTCAACCGCCTGCTGAAAGCGCTGCGTCACGACACGCCTGCGCCGGATGCGGCGCAGAAACGACTCGGCGTCTCGGGCGCCGGGCTATTCGTCTTCAAGACTTCGCACGCGGGACAAGCGGGCAAACAGAGCTTCGCACGCGCGTTCGGCGGCGCCGTGACGGATGGAGCGGACCTCGTCCGCCCAGATGGAGAGAAACTCCGCGCATCCGGGATCATGCAACTCATGGGCGCCGCGCAAAAGAAGGCCGTCAGCGCCGCGTTTGGCGACGTGGTCGCGGTGGGTCGCATGGAAGGCGCCCGTCCCGGCGATTTCCTCAGCGCGGAGGGCCGCCCCCACAGCGCGGACAGCACGGCGCACCAGCGTTTCGGCGTCTACGCGCTGGCGATCGCACCGGCCGACCGCAAGGACGATGTTCGTTTGTCGCAGTCCATGGCGAAACTGGCGGAAGAAGACCCGACGTTGCACTTCGCGATGAACCCGGAAACGCACGAGCTTGTGCTCGAAGGCCAGGGCGAGGTGCACCTGCGCATCGCGCTCGACCGCATGAGGCGGCGGTACGGCGTCACCGTCACCACCTCGCGGCCGAAGAGCGCCTACAAGGAAACCGTGCGCAAGGGCGTTTCCGTGCGCGGGCGCCACAAGAAGCAATCCGGCGGGCACGGCCAGTTCGGCGACGTGGTCGTGGAGATCGCCGCGCAACCCCGCTCCAGCGGCTTCGCGTTCCACGAGAAAATTCACGGCGGCGTCGTGCCGCGTCAGTACATCCCTGCCGTCGAAGCCGGCGTGCGCGATGGCCTGGAAAAAGGGCCGCTCGGGTTTCCGGTTGTCGATGTGGCGGTGACGCTGACGGACGGGAGCGCGCATGCGGTGGACAGCTCGGAAATCGCATTCCGCACGGCGGGCCGCATCGCCATGACAGAAGGCCTGCCGCAGTGCGAGCCGATCCTGCTCGAACCGATCGAAAAAGTGACCATCTACGCGCCGAATACGGCGACCGCGAAGGTCAATTCGATGCTGTCGGCGCGACGCGGCCAGATCCTCGGCTTCGACGCCCGCGAGGGCTGGCCTGGCTGGGATCGCATCGAAGCCTACCTGCCACAGGCGGATCGTCAGGACCTGATCATCGACTTGCGCTCGATCACGCAGGGCCTGGGCACCTATGAGGCGACCTTCGCCCACATGGCCGAACTCACCGGCCGCGAGGCGCAGGACATTGTGCAGAAGGCAAAGGTGGCGTGAGTTAGCGCACCGGCGGCATCGCGACGCGCTGGGACCCACACCGGTCCCGCACGTCGTGGCCGCAGCTGCGGAAGGCGCCGGACTTCGCGACGCAGATGCGCACCTCGCGCAGACGGGCGCGATCGCACTGCACCGCGATCATGTCGCGCTTCAGCATGGGATTGGCCGCGATGAAGGACGTCTCCACATCCGCGCCGGTGATCATGAGCGTGCGATCGAGACGCCGGAACGACGCTGGAATGACGACGCGGTCGCGCACGCGGCGCGTCAGGCTGAAGTATGCCTGCGGCGTCAGCCCTGAGCACGCGCCGTGCTCGTCCCACTCGTGCTCGACGAGGCGCGGGCTGGGCATGATGTCGAGCATGGATTGCTTGAGCGCCGGCGGCACGTCGCGGACGTAGTTCGTCTTGCAGCCGGAAGGCCAGCCACGCTCGAACTGCGGCCACAGGCCATGGACGACGAACGCGAAACGCCGGTCGCGTCCGCACTGCACGGGGTCGCGGCCTGCGGACTCTGCGCAATAGCTCGGACTCCACGAGAGCGAGAGCAGATAGTAGTCGAAACGTCCCGCGACATCGCGTCCATCTTGCGCGAACGCAGGTGTCGCAAGTCCGGAGAACATCAGCACAAGCGCGAGCAGCAGACGGAGCGTCATTTTTTCTTCCCGGTGTCGGGCGCTACCGTTGTGGGAGGCGTCGCCGGCGCCGTCGCGCCTTCAGCCCCCGGCGGCGGCAGACCGCCGGGCTTCCTGAACTTCAGCGTCATGCGGTCGCTTTCACCCACGGCGCTGTAGGGCGCGGTATCGAAGCGCGGATCGGGATCCTGGCCCAGCGGCGCGGTGCGCAACGTGGGCGGCAGCGTCCACACGCCGAAGGGATGATCGCGATCGTCGCGCGGATTGGCGTTGATCTCGGAAGAACCGACGAACTCGAAGCCCACCTCCTCCGCCAGCATTTTCACGAAGGCTTCCTGCACATAGCCGTTGGACGCCTGCGGATCCTGCAGGCCCGTGGAGCGCGCGCGATGCTGCTCGATGCCGAGGATGCCGCCCGGCTTCAGCGCCTTGTAGAAGTCCGCAAACGCCTTCTCGGTGTAGCCGTCTCCGAGCAGCGTATGGATGTTGCGCGAGAGGATGACCATATCGGCGGAGTCCGACGCCGCCACGCCTGCGCTCCGCGGAGTCAGAATGCTCATGGCGACGACGCCGAAAGTCTCCGGCTTGTCGACAAAGCGCGCGCGGAACTCATCGAGCGTCAGCTTCTGCGCATCAGTCGCTGTGGAGGGATCGAAGGAGGCGGCAATCAGCCTGCCATTGTTGCGCGCGAGGTACGGCGCGAGGATGCTCGTGTACCAACCGCGCCCCGGAAACACTTCCACCACCGTCATGCCCGGCGCCAGGCCGTAGAACTTCAGCGTTTCCACCGGATGGCGCCAGCGATCACGCTCGGGGTCCAATCGCCACGGGCCCGCCGCCGCCCATTCGAGCGTCCCGACTTCCGGTGCGGGCGCTGCGGCCTCTTCGGCCTGCTTAACCGGCGCGGCGGGCTTGCCGACACCGATCCGGTCGCAACCTGGAACGAGGAACAGGACGGCCAGCGCCGCGAAGATGGAACGTGAACCCGACATGCGCCGCCGTTAGCGCGCGCCTTCCGCCAAGTCAAAGCATCGACAGCGACCGCGCGAGACGGCAGAGTCCGGTCCATGAATCCCTTCACCGTCGCCGTGCCGCAATCGAAACTGGACGCCATAACCGCGCGCTTGCGCGCCTATCCGTGGTTTCCGGCGCCCGATGACGAGGGCGCCGGATGGTCGCGTGGGATCAACTCCGCGTGGCTGCGCGAAATCTGTGGCTACTGGATCAACGGTTTCAACTGGCGCGCGCAGGAGAAGGATCTCAACCGCTTCCCGCAGTTCATCGTGCCCGTCGAAGGCCTCGACATCCACTTCGTTCATGTGGTCGGCGAAGCGCAGGGCAAGCGGCCGCTGCTGATCACGCACGGCTGGCCTGGATCGCACTACGAGTTCTGGGGCGTGATCGAGAAACTGGCCTTCCCTTCCCGCTTCGGCGGCAAGACGGAAGATGCGTTCGACGTCGTCGTCCCCTCCCTGCCGGGCTACGGATTTTCCGGAAGGCCTGCGCGGCCTCTTGGACAACGCGCGACGGCGCGCCTGTTCAACACGCTCATGACCGACGTGCTCGGCTACAAGAGCTACCTCGCGCAGGGCGGCGACTGGGGCTCGCTCGTCACGTCAGCCATCGGCGTCGATCATGGCCCGAGCAACGGCGGCGCGTGCCGCGGAATTCATCTCAACATGATGGCGCTGCGTCCCAATCCGCCGATCCCGCAGACGGATGAGGAAAAGAGGTGGCTCGCGCACATGGGCGCAGCGCTGCAGGCCGAAGGCGCGTACTTTCAGGAGCAGTCGACCAAGCCGCAGACGCTCGCACACGCGCTGATGGATTCTCCCGTCGGCACGGCAGCCTGGATTCTCGAGAAATTCCATGGCTGGTCCGATCTCGCCGACCACGGAGACATCGAGCGCGTCTATTCCAAAGATCAGCTGCTCACGAACGTCATGATCTATCTCGTCACCGACTCCATAGCGACCAGTGTCTGGTACTACCGCGCGCGGCTTGAAGAAGGCGGCGTGGAGCTGAAAGCCGGTCAGCGTTGCGAAACCCCCACTGCCTTCGCTCACTTCCCCGGCGAGCGCATCTTCTCGGCCCCGCCGCGCAGCTGGGCCGAGCGCGCATACAACTTCGTGCGCTGGACCGAAATGCCCGACGGCGGGCACTTCGCCGCGATGGAAAAGCCGGATGCATTCGTGACGGAGATCAGAGACTGGGCCCGAACGACGCCCTGACCTGTTTCTCGACGTGTCGCGCTCCCCGAGACCGGCGCCGATCGCGCACTTGCACAGGTGCTTGACGCCAAGCGGAGGGAAGTCGGCGGATTCTGCTCTCGTCGCAACGTCCCTCATCTGCGGCGCGCAAATTCCGCGCGTGATGATGGAACCGATATGGCAAAAGCCCGTTACCGTGCAATCTTGCGTCGCCTGTCTGCGTAGTCAGCACTGTACCAGATCGTTTGAGGGATGCTCCCATCGGGGCGCAAGGCAGGGGAGCGCGACATGGCCGACTTTACCGGGACCAATGGCGCCAATTCGATCACGGGTGCGATCACGGCGGACACGCTGAACGGCCTCGACGAGGCAGACTACCTCGATGGTGGTGACGGGAACGACACGATTTCAGGCGGCGGTGGACGTGACACTGTCACGGGCGGCGCTGGCAATGACCTGATCTATGGCTATGGGGCTGTCGACAACGATCCCCAGTCCGGCGTCATCTCGGCCACCCGTATCGCCACGGGCTTCAGCAGCAGCCTCTTCGCCGCCTCCCCGCCGGGCGATCCGGACCGTCTCTTCATCGTCGAACAGGCGACGGGGCGCATCGCCATACTCAACCTGACGAACAATCAGGTTCTGCCGACGGCCTTCCTCGACATTCCGAACGGCGAACTGACCGCCAGCGGCGAACAGGGGCTTCTTGGTCTCGCGTTTCACCCCGACTACGCGACGAACGGCAGGTTTTACCTCAACCTCATCAACGAAGCGGGTGACACGGAAATCTGGGAGCTGACGCGCTCCGCAGGCAATCCCGACGTCGCAAACTACGACTCGCGCCGCGTGCTGATGACGATCGACCGCAACAGCTCGAACCACAACGGCGGCTGGATCGGTTTCGGACCGGACGGCTTTCTCTACATCGCCACCGGCGACAGTGGAGGCAGTGGCGATCCCGACAACGCCGCTCAGAACATCAACGACCTGCGCGGCAAGATCCTGCGCATCGACGTCAACAGCGACGCCTTTCCCACCGACGCCACGCGAAACTACGCCATCCCGTCGGGCAATCCGTTCGTCGGCGTCGCGGGCGCCGATGAAATCTTTGCGCTCGGCCTGCGCAATCCTTGGCGCGCGAGCTTCGATAGCGAAACAGGGGCGCTTTACATCGCCGATGTCGGCCAAGGCAATCGTGAAGAAGTGAACGTACTCGCGCCGGGCGCGGGCGCGGGCGCGGGCGCCAACTTCGGCTGGCGCGTGATGGAAGGGACATCCGTCACCGGCTATCCGCAAAGCGGCAATCCGCCGGCGAATTCACCACTCTTCACCGCGCCGCTCGTCGAATACGGCCACGGCAGCGGCGCGAACCAGGGCTTCTCGATCACCGGCGGCTATGTATATCGCGGCCCGGGAGGCGCCAACGGGCTCTACTTCTTCGCGGACTTCGTCACCGGCCATATCTGGACATTTCGCGTCGTCGACGGCGTCGCCGTCGACTTCATCCAGCGTGATGAGCAACTGCGCACCGATGCCGGCTCGGTCAACCAGATCGCGTCGTTCGCCGTGGACGGCAGCAATCGCCTCTATGTGATCGGCCTCGACGGCGAGATTTTCCGGCTCACGCCGAGCGCCGCGGCCGCCGATGGCGCCGACCTTCTTGCCGGTGGCGACGGCGTCGACACAATTCTCGGCGGCTCCGGCGCCGATGTGCTCCTGGGCGAAGGCGGAAACGACCTCCTCTACGGCGGCATCGGGTTCGACTCGATGGACGGCGGCATTGGCGCCGACACGGCCTACGGCGGCGATGGCGCGGACTACGCGCGCGGTGGTGATGGCGCCGACGCGCTCATCGGACAGGAAGGCGCCGACCGGCTCGACGGCGAAGACGGCGATGACGGCATGGACGGCGGCATCGGCAATGATACGGCCTATGGCGGCGTCGGAAACGACTTTGCGTATGGCGGCGACGGCAACGACGTGCTCATCGGCCAGGCCGGAAACGACCTTCTCTACGGCGACGCCAACAACGATTCCATGGACGGCGGCGCCGACAACGACACGCTCTACGGCGGCGATGGCGCAGACTATCTGCTCGGCGATGCGGGCGACGACGCGCTGATCGCAGGCGCAGGCGCTGACCTCGTCTATGCAGGGGCAGGCGCCGACTCCTTTGACGGCGGCGCGGACAACGACACCATCTACGCGGGCGACGGTGCGGACTATCTACGCGGCGGCGATGGCGCCGACATCCTCATCGCACAGGCCGATTCCGATCTCGTCTATGGCGACGGCGGCAATGATTCCATGGACGGCGGCGATGCGCCCGACACGCTCTACGGAGGCGACGGCAACGACTACATTCTCGGCGCGCTCGGCGCGGACGGCCTCATCGGCCAGTCCGGCAACGATGATCTGCGCGGCGGCGATGGCGACGACGGCATCGACGGCGGCTCCGAGTTCGACGTCCTGCGCGGCGACGCTGGCAACGACTACATCATCGGTGGCACAGGCAACGACACGCTCTACGGTGGATCAGGCGCAGACCGCTTCGTGTTCACGCCGGGATCGGGCAGCGATGTCATCGTTGACTGGGAAGACGGCGCCGACCGCATCGATCTGTATCTCTACGCGGGCGCCAACATCGGCAACGTCGCGATCACACAGGCGGGCGCGAACACGCTCATCACACTTTCCGGCGGCGAGACGATCGTGTTGCAGAACACAACCGCCGCAAACGTGACGGCGGCGGACTTCTTGTTCGCCTGATCAATCCACCGCCAGCTTGTAGCCGATCCCCCGCACGGTCTGCAGATAGATCGGCGCGCGCGGGTCAGTTTCGAGCTTGCGGCGCAGGCGCGTGACTTGCACATCGACACTACGTTCAAGGCCAGCACTCGTGCGCCGCGCCAGTTCTTCTCGCGTCACCGTCTCTCCGCCCCGCGCGGCCAGAATCTTCAGCAGCATCGCTTCGGCTTCCGTCAGTCGCACCGCGACGCCGTCGCACGTCAGTTCGCCGCGACCGAGATGAAAGGCATGCGGGCCGAAACGCACTTCCGCAGGTCCATCGCCACCGCGCGCGACAGTGCGGCGCAGGATGTTGTTCACCCGCAGCGCCAACTCCGCAGGCTCGAAGGGTTTCGGCACATAGTCGTCGGCGCCGAGGCCCAACCCCTTGATCCGGTCTTCCGGCAGCCCGCGCGCGGTCAGCAGCAGGATCGGCACGCTCGATCCCTTGCGCACGCTTTCCAGAAGCGAGAAGCCGTCCTCTTTCGGCATCATCACATCGACGATGAGCAGATCGAACTCGAACGACGCGAGCAGCTTGCGCGCCGCGTCCGCGTCCGCCGCCGCCGAGACGCGCGCACCGCAACTCACGAGAAACTTCTTGAGCAGTTCGCGGATGCGATCGTCGTCATCCACGACGAGAATGTGGGCGGGTCGATGCAGCGCGTCGATGGCGGCGGCGGCGTTGGGCATGCTCATGCGCCGTCCTCTCCCGTCTCAGCGAGTGCCGCCAGCACCGCGCGCGCGCCCGCCACCGCATCGGCGCCCGTCAGACGAAACACCTGCCCCAGCCTTTCGCGCAAGGCCGCACTCGCGGCGCGCTCCGCTTCGCGGCCCGCGTCGGTGAGCGACACCAGGCGTTCGCGCTTGTCCTTCACGCCGGGCTGGCGCGCGACCATGCCCGCTTCTTCGAGTTCATTGAGCACGCGCTGCAGGCTCTGTTTGCGCACGCCGAGGCGGGTCTGCAGCGTCTTTACGGCGAGCCCCTCTTCCCGGCGGACGGCCGCCAGCGCGCGGTAGTGGGCGGGGCCGAGGTCCTGGTCCGCCAGCGGCCCCTCCGCCGCCCGCCAGAACTGGCGCGCCGCCCGGAACACCAGCTCGACGGCGCGGTCGAGCTCGTCCTCGCGCAGGTACAGCCGGCCTTCCAGGCCGATCGGCTCTGACGGGCGGACCAGTGTCTGCTTCGGGGTCTGCTTCGGGTTGACAGGCATTGCTGCGCGCGAGAATGGTCGCGCACGCTCTGAAGCTCAAGAGCGCACGGAGAATCCCTGATGAGCGAAGCTCCTTATCATGATCGTGACGGCTGGATCTGGATAAACGGAGAATTCGTGCCGTGGCGGGATGCAAACGTGCACATTCTTACCCATGCCCTCCACTATGCCTCGGCCGTCTTTGAGGGCGAACGCGCCTATGACGGGTCGATCTTCCTCAGCCGCCAGCACAGCGAGCGCCTGCACAAATCGGCCAAGCTCCTCGGTTTCGAGGTGCCCTATGCCGTCGACGAGCTGGAACGCGCCAAGCAGGAGACCGTGAACCGCTCCGGCCTCGGCAGCGCCTACCTGCGCGCCATCGCCTGGCGGGGGTCAGAAAAGATGGGCGTCTCGGCGCAGAACAACACAATCAATGTCGCCATCGCCGCCTGGCACTGGGGCGACTACTTCCCCGACAAGATGAAGGGCATCCGCCTGATGATGGCGCCGTGGACGCGCCCCGCGCCACACACTGCGCCCTGCCAGTCCAAGGCCGCCGGCCTCTACATGATCTGCACGCTGTCCAAGCATGCGGCGGAGAACTGCGGATTCCAGGATGCGCTGATGCTCGACTGGCGCGGCCAGATCGCGGAAGCGACCGGCGCCAACATCTTCTTCGTGCAGGACGGCGCCATCCACACGCCGACGCCGGACAGCTTCCTCAACGGCCTGACGCGTCAGACGGTGATCAAGCTGGCGCGCGCGCGCGGCCTGGAAGTCGTCGAGCGCGCCATCTGGCCGAACGAACTGGCGAACTTCTCGGAAGTCTTCCTCACCGGTAGCGCGGCGGAAATCACGCCGGTTTCCGAAATAGCGGGCATGAAGTTCAAGCCGGGCCAGATCACCGAAACGCTGCTGTCGGACTTCACCGCCGCCACACGCCGCAAGAACGCGGCGTGATGCGTCGGACCGGCGCCGTCGTCCTTGCGCTGGCGCTTGCCGGTTGCGGATTTTTCGGCGGTGATCTCTCGACGGCGGACCTGTGTCGCGCCGCGGCCGATGCAGACGTGCGCGCGACGTTCGGCGTCGGTGTGGACGCGCCGCTCGTAGCCGGTTTTGAAGACGGCGCGTGCGTCTGGAGCGCCGACGGCGCGGACGGCATTCCGCGACGTCTGACCGCCGCCGTGCAGCGGGACTCAGACCTGCGCCGCGCAACGCCGCCCGGCTCGGGCATGGCCGTCTTCGAAGAAGAACTGCGCGCGCTGGAAAAGGATCACCCACGGACGCGCCTGCTCGGAGGTCTGGGTGATGTCGCCGTGATCGGCTTCGGCGAATTCGGCGAAGGACTGTTCGCGGGCGGACTGGTTGCGCGCAAGGACGGTGATGTGCTGATCATGCGTGTGGAGGGCGAAGACCCTGCGGCGTTCGAAGCGACGGCGCGCGGGATCGCGGAAAAGATGTAGCGCGCTACAGATTTGACGCCCTGACATCCACGCCCGAGGAGCATCGCATGAAGCCGACCGTGCCCGAAGACCTACTCGAACTGCGTTCGCGCGCGCGTCGCAGGCCTTCGGCGGATGGGGAGGCGCCCCGCACATTTGCCGAACGCGCCGCCGATTCCATCGCCGCGACCGTCGGTTCGTGGTCCTTCATCCTCACCCAGTCCACGCTGCTGGCTGCGTGGCTGATCTTCAACAGCCTCAGCAACGCGCGGGTGGATCCCTACCCGTTTATTCTGCTCAATCTGCTGCTGTCGTTCCAGGCGGCCTATACCGCACCGATCATCATGATGAGCCAGAACAGGCTCTCCGACGTCGATCGCAAGCGCAGCATCGACGACTACGACATCAACCGGAAAGCGGAGCTCGAAATCGAAACGCTGCACGAAAAGATCGATTTGCTCCGCGAGCAGGAGATCGCGCGGCTGACCTCGGCGGTCGCCAACCTCACGCGCCTGCTGGAGGAACGCCGCTAAGGCGCCCAGTGCGTTGCCTGCGGCGCGTCACGGAATATCTCGTCGAGACGCGCCCGCGTGCCGTTGCTGACGCCGTCAGGCAGCGCGTCCAGCGCAAAGAAGCCACGTTCGGCGATCTCGCCGTCACTCGCGGGCGGCGTCTCGCGCCACTCTGCGACGCGGTAGAGCAGGACATGGTCGTTCCGGAATCCCGGAGCATTCGAATAGACGCCGAACAACAGGGCTGTGCCGACATCAACTCCCGCCTCCTCCGCCATCTCACGACGCAAGGAGTCCAGCGCGACCTCTCCGCTCTCCACGCCCCCGCCCGGCAGGAACCAGCCGTCGATGTAGGTGTGGCGGATCAGGAGCACCCGGCCCTGGGCGTCCGTCGCCACGCCCCGCACGCCGAGCGTCATGCCCCGGTTGATGCGCCACCAGGCGCGGAAGATCGGCGTGATGAAGGGCTCGATAGCCCGGCGAAGCGGCGACATGGAGCCGCGCGGCTACCACGACCCTCGTCAGCGCGGAAGAAGCCCGCTAAGAGCCGTTCCGTCGTATCGAGAGACCACCCATGACCGCCATTGCCGTTATCGCCGTCTTCCTCGCCGTCATCTTCGTGATGAACGTCGTCGACTTCGGGCGCCTCGACTGAGCGGGCGGCGCCCCTCCGGACGCTGACGCGCCATGCCCCGCCGCCGGCGCCTGCGCGACATCCTGCCCAAGGGGCTGTATTGGCGGACGCTGCTGATCATTGCGGCGCCGGCCGCGATTCTGCAGCTCATCATCACCATCGTCTTCCTGAACGACCACTGGGAAGCGACGTCCAAGCGCATGTCGCAGGCGGTGGCCGCAGACGTTTCGCTCGTCATCCAGCTCTACGAGCGCGACCCGACGCCTGAGCGTTTCGAATACATCCGTACGCTCGCATGGCAGCCCTTGCGCCTCGAAATCGCACTCGATCCCGCCATGACGCTGGAGCAGGAACGCTGCCGCGCTTACGGCCCGGCCATCGACCGCTATCTGACGACTGCGCTCGAACTCGAGCTCAAGCGCGAGGTCTGGTACGACAGCACCTGCCCGGGCACGCAGGTGAAAATGCGCCTGCCGATCGAGGGCGGCACGCTGAGCGTGAAGGCCTTCCGCGACCGCGTGCAGGCGCGCTCGGGGCCGCTATTCGTATTGTGGATTTTCGGCGCGACGGCGTTTCTCGTGATCGTTTCGATCGTCTTCATCCGCAACCAAGTGCGTCCGATCGAGAAGCTCGCCTCTGCGATGGCGCAGTTCGGACGCGGCGAGGACCCGGGGCTCTTCGGTCTGCGCGGCGCCCGCGAAGTACGCGCTGCGACGCTTGCCTTCTTCGACATGCGTCAGCGCATCAAGAAGCACGTCGATCAGCGCGGACAACTGCTCGCCGGCGTCAGCCATGACCTGCGCACGCCTCTCACGCGGCTGAAGCTGCAGTTCGCATTGATGCCGCCGTCCGCCGATCTCGACGCGGCGAAGCAGGATCTCGCCGACATGGAGGCGACCCTCGACGAATACCTGACGTTCGCGCAGGGCCAGTGGTCGGAAGCGCCGGAGGCGGTCGATCTCGGCGCCATCGTGACCGATGTGGTTGCGGCCGCCGTGCGCGCGGGCGGCGATGTGACCGTGGTGCGCGAAGGCGATCTCTCCGCGTCCGCGCGCGCGGGCGCGATCAAACGCGCGCTCGCCAACCTCGTCGACAACGCGGCGTCCCACGGGGAAAAGGTGCGCGTCACGGCCAGGCGCGGCGATGACGCCATCACCATCGACGTGGACGACGACGGTCCCGGCATTTCGCCGGCGCTCTACGAAGATGCGTTCCGCCCCTTCTCGCGCCTCGATGAGACGCGCACGAAGAACTCAAAGGGCGTAGGTCTCGGCCTCGCCATCGCCCGCGACGTGGCGCGCAGCCACGGCGGGGATGTGATCTTGTCAAAGAGCGCGCTGGGCGGGCTGCGCGCGACATTGCGGCTACCCGTGGGGGCGTGAATTACGCCGCCTCTTCCACGAAGCCCTTCCACGCCCGCATGTAGTCGACGAACGGCGCGCTCAGACCTTCGTTCTTCAGGTGCGCGACCGGCGCGGGCAGCGGGATGGGCGTGAAGTCGGGGTTTGCCGCGACCTGCTTTGGGAAATCGTGGTGCAGGATCGCGGCGCGGCCGATGACGACAAAGTCGAGGCCCGCCTGCAATGCTTGTCGCGCGGTGGTGCCCGTGGTGATCTTGCCCGCTGCGCCGAGGCGCACATTTCCACGATCAAGGCTCGTGAAATACGACATCAGGGAGCGGCCCTCGCCTTTGAAGTCCGTCGGCTCCTTGAAGGCGTCCCACAGCGACATGTCGAGATAGTCAATCTTGCCGCCGCGCATCAGCGCCTGCGCCACTTCCTGGATTTCCAGAAGGTTGAGGCCGAACCGCTCGGGCGATAGCCGCACGCCAAGGCTGAAATCCTTGCCGCACGCCGCGCGCACGCCGTCGATGATCTCGTTGAGCAGCCGCGCGCGATTTTCGAGCGATCCGCCGTAGCGATCGTCGCGCTGGTTGATCTCGGCGCTGAGGAACTGACAGATCAGATAGCCGTGCGCGCCGTGCAGCTCGACACCGTGAAAGCCCGCGCGCTCGCAGCGCTTCGCCGCAGCGATGAAATCGTCCCGCGCCTTCTCGACCTCCGCGAGCGTCATCGCGCAGGCGCCAAACTCGGCATTGTCAGATGGGCAGAGCGGCGCGCCCTCGATCAATTCCTTCGGCGACCGCATGCCCGCGTGATGCAGCTGCACGACGCTGTGCGACCCTTGCGCGTTGATCGCTGCAGCGAGACGCGTGAGCCCCTCCAGATGCTGATCGCCGTAGGCCGCTAGCTGACCGTTGAAGCCGATGCCGCGCGGGCAGATCGCCGTCGCGCACGTCATCGTCAGGCCGAAGCCGCCTTCGGCGCGCATGGTCAGCCACTTGTATTCCGCATCACTCAAGGTCCCGTCCTTGTGACTCTGCTCGTTGGTGAGCGGAGCGAGCATGAAGCGGTTCTTCAGCGCGGGGCCGCGCGTGAAAGTCATCGGATCGTGGAGCGACGGCATGGGCGGTTCCTGAGCAGACGGTTCGCCCTCCTAAGCACGCGGGCGCCGCCGTGGGGAGACCTTCCCCAGCGTGAGCGCGCTCACACGTCCTTCGCCCGCGTCTTCAGCCCGAGCCGTCCGGCCCAGATTTCCGCGTCGCGCAGACCCTTGTCGAGCGCGGCCATCGTGCGGGTGAAATCGCCGTCGGTTTCGTTTTTCCAGGCTGCGTGCACGCGGGTGAGTACCACAGCGAGGCCCTGCACTTTCGCGGCGCCGTCGACGCCGTCCACGGTTTCGCCGGCGAGCGTCAGCAGCCAGCGCGCGGTGCGGCCCGCGCGCGCAAACGCCACGGCCTGCCCAAGCCCGTCCTGCACACGATCCAGCGCGATCACGGCAAAGCGGTGCGGCTCCATCGCCTCGAAGCGGCGCATGGCGAGATCGAAGAGGCGGTCGCGCAAACCTTGCGTCGTGTCGATGGACGTCACGCCCTTCGCCGCCGCGCGATCGAAATGGTCGTCGACGATGTCGGCGGCGTCCGAGGGCGAAAGCCCTGCGAGACTCGCCACTTCCACCTTCGCCGCATTCGCGATGTCGAAGATCGTGACCTCGCGCCAGTTGCGTTCACCCGCGAGCGCAAGAACGCCCTTGGCGAAAGCCGCGCGGGCCGCAGCATCCGGTGCGATCACGTCTGCCCCTCCGCATCACGGCCGAGTTCGCGCGAGCGCTGCGTCGCCGCCGCCACGGCGCGACGCAGCACCGGTCCGAGGCCGTCGCCCGCCTGCAGCACATCGAGCGCCGCCTGCGTCGTGCCGCCAGGCGACGTCACCTGTTTGCGCAGGTTCGAGGCGCTTTCACCTGTTTCCAGCATCAGCGCGCCGGCGCCCGCCACCGTCTGGCGCGCCAAGCGGGCCGCAATATCGCGATCAAGGCCCTCAGCCTCCGCCGCCGCCGCGAGAAACTCCGCGAGGAGAAACACATAAGCCGGCCCCGAACCCGAGACCGCCGTGACCACGTCCATCAGCCGTTCGTTGGGGATCAGTTCCACCACGCCGAGCGGTTCGAGGAGTTGCGCCGCGAGGTCGCGATCGCCCGCGTCACAGGCGTTCGACGCGACGAAGGCAGTGACGCCGTGGCCGATCTGGCCCGGCGTGTTCGGCATGGCGCGGATCACGCGATCAGTTTCAAGCGTGCGGGAAATGGAGGAAATCGTGACGCCAGCCATGACCGACAATACCAGCGACTTCGGTCCGATGAAGCGTTTTGCGCCGGCTGCGACTTCGGCGAACGCCTGCGGCTTCACCGCAAAGACGACGACGTCGGCCACGTCTCCGCCTGCCGGGTTGAGCACTGCGCCGGCGGCGTCGAGTTCGCGTTCCAGCGCGGGATCGAAGTTCGGTTCGACGACGGTGAGCGTCAGCCCCCCGCCCCGGCGGATCGCCGCCAGCCAACCGCGCACCAGCGCGCCGCCCATCTGGCCGGCCCCGACCAGTGCGACGGCTGGCTGTTCCATGTCAGGCTTCTCCGGCGGTCTCGAACAGCGCGGCGAAGGCCGCTTCTTCGGGGTCTTTACCGCCGTTCAGCAGGAAGTCGAAGGCGGGCCAGAAGCGGTCCGCTGCATCCATCGCCGCAGCGAGGAGAGACTGGACTTCGCCCGGGGCCACTTCGCTGCGACCGATCATCGGCAGCGCGTGGCGGAAAACGATAGAGCCATCATCGGCCCAGAGGTCGAAGTGACCGAGCCAGAGGTTCTCGTTGATGATGGCGATGAGGTGGGCGGCGTCCTTGCGCTTCTCGTCGTCGGCGACGAGGCCGAAGGAGACCGTGAAGAGCATGGCGGGAAGTTCTTCGCGCCAGCTGAAGTAGCCGACCGCTTCGGCCCACTGTCCCTTGAACCCGAACTGCACGTCGCCGTCCTCGGCGCGCTCGCTTGCGAAGCGTTCATCGTCCTGAAGCACGGCTTCGACGACGTCCATCATTTCGTCGCCGGCTTCGACTTCTTCGTCCAGATACAGATCCATAGCGCCCCTCATGGTGCGCGGCGCCCCTTTCGAGCCCGCGCAGAGAACGGACCAGACGAACAGCCCGGAGTGGCCTGCCCGACGTCTTGCCTTGGCCCACGCTCAGCGGCGCGAATCGTTACCCCGAGCCAAAGTATGGAGCGGATGGTTAACGCGCAATGAGCGGCCACAGGTCCAAGGCAGTCTGCCCCCTGCATATCGGGCGCCTCTTGGGTGACGCTGCGCCAATGGAGTAGCGTCGCCGGAAAAGGGAATTCCGACGGAGGAAGCGATGGGCGCCGCGTTGCCAAAGGTCTGCATCATCGGGGCGGGGCCGAGCGGCTTCTCCACAGCCAAGCGCCTGAAGGACCACGCGATCCCCTACGACTGCTTCGAGGCGTCCGACGAGATCGGCGGGGTCTGGTACTTCAACAATCCCAACAAGGAATCGGCCTGCTACCAGAGCCTGCACATCGACACCTCGAAATGGCGCCTCGCGTTCGAAGATTTCCCTGTGCCCAAAGACTGGCCGGATTTCCCGCACCACGCGCAGCTCTTCCAGTACTTCAAGGACTATGTGGATCATTTCGGCGTCCGCGAAACGATCACCTTCAACACGAAAGTGACGAAGGCCGTGCGTGACGGCGATCTGTGGAAGGTCACCCTCCCGACAGGCGAGACGCGCGACTACGATGTGCTCATCGTCGCCAACGGCCACCACTGGGACCAGCGCGTGCCGAGCTATCCCGGCGCGTTCAACGGCCCGCACTTTCACAGCCACCAGTACCGCGACCCCTTCGATCCCGTGGACATGCGCGGCAAGAACGTCGTCGTCGTCGGCATGGGCAACTCGGCGATGGATATCGCGTCCGAACTTGCACAGCGCCCGATCTGCAAGAACCTGTTCGTCTCCGCGCGGCGCGGCGTGTGGGTGTTGCCGAAATACATGCGCGGCCAGCCGGCCGACAAAGCAGCCATGCCCGCGTGGATGCCGCGCTCCGTCGGCCTCGCGCTCGCCCGTAGCGCGATCAAGAAGGCCGTCGGCGACATGGAGACCTATGGGCTCCCGAAACCCGATCACAAGGTGCTGGAAGCGCACCCCTCGGTGTCCGGTGAATTCCTCACCCGCGCCGGCTGCGGCGACATCAAGATGAAGCCCGCCATCAAGGCGTTTGAGGGCGACAACGTGCGCTTCGCCGATGACAGCGTGGAACAGATCGACGCGATCATCTACGCCACCGGCTACAACATATCCTTCCCGTTCTTCGTGGAAAACACGCTGAAGCCCGACGAGGAAAACCGCTTCCCGCTGTTCAAGCGCATGATGAAGACGGGCGTGGACAATCTCTTCTTCATGGGTCTCGCGCAGCCGCTGCCGACGCTGGTGAATTTTTCAGAGCAGCAGTCAAAGCTCGTCGCGGCCTATCTCAAGGGCGAGTACGCGCCGCCTTCGCCGTCCGAGATGGACGAGGTCACCGCCAAGGATGAAGCTTTCTACCTCGGGCCGTTCTACAAGTCGGCGCGACACACCATTCAGGTGGACTTCGCCCACTATGTCCGCGATCTTCACAAGGAGATCGAACGCGGGCGCAAGCGCGCGGCGGCGAAGGGCAATGTGTTGCCGGTGCCGGCGCGGGCAGCCTGACCACAAGGCGGAGGGACTAGGCCATGAACACCGAACTCGCCGCGGCGGCGATCATCGCCGCGCTCGGCCTCGTGCAGATCCTGCTGACGGCGATCGAGTACCGGCGCGTCCACGGCATCGCCTACGCCAACACCGCGCGCGACGCCCCGCCCCCGCAACCGGACTCCGTGCTTCTCGGCCGGCTCTCGCGTGCGCAGGCGAACCTGATGGAGACAGCGCCCTACTTCATCGCGCTCGCGCTCATCATCACGGTGGCGGGTTCAAGTTCGTCGATGACGCGGATAGCAGCGCTCATCTTCGTGGCGGCGCGGCTCCTCTACCTGCCGCTCTACGCGTTCGGCACCCCCTATGTGCGGGGTCTCGCCTGGACGATTTCCTACGGCGCGCTGATCGCGCTCGCGGCCGGCGCGCTGGCGGCGATCAACTGGGCCTACGTGCTGCAGGTCTGAACTTGCTCTTAGGGGCGCCTCAGCGCTCCAGCTTCGCTTCCAGCTCCGCCACCTTCGCGCGCAACTCGCGCACGGTCTCCTGCATCGCCTCGAACTCATCGCGGCTGACGAGGTCCATGTCGGCGACGAAGCGGTCCGCCTGGGTGCGCACGAAGGTCTTGGCCTCCTCGCTCACCCCCTGGGCGACGCCCATGGCGCCGGTCATCAAACGGGCGAGATCGTCGAACACTGTGCCTTGGGTCTGCATGGCCGCCTCGGTTGCGCGGGATCGCGTTTGTCTATTTATGGGCCGCCGCCCGCCAAGGCCAGCACCTGCGGACGATGCGCCGCAGCCGCCCGGTCCGTCCAGAAGACCGCCGCCAGAGGAACCTCATGCTCGATGTCGCCATCCAGTTCCCGTCCTTCCTGAGCGCGGAAATCTTTTCGGTCGGCCCGTTCGACCTGTTCGGCATGAATATCGGCCCGCTGGTGCTGCGCTGGTACGCGCTCGCCTACATCGCGGGCCTTTTGCTCGGCTGGCGCTACATGGTGAGCCTGCTGCGCACCGAGCGCCTCTGGGCCGGCAAGACACGCCCCGCCACCGAACCACAGCTCGATGATTTCCTCTTCTGGGCGACCCTCGGCGTCATCCTCGGCGGCCGGCTCGGCTACATCCTCTTCTACAAGCCCGACATGATCTGGATGAATCCGGGCGAGATGATCGCCATCTGGCACGGCGGCATGTCGTTCCACGGCGGTCTGATCGGCGTCGCGCTGGCGATCTGGTGGTTCTCGAAAAAGCACAAGGTGCCACTCTTCAGCCTCGGCGATCTCGTCGCGTGCGCCGCGCCCATCGGACTTTTCTTCGGAAGGCTCGCGAACTTCGTGAACGGCGAACTCTACGGCCGTGCGTCCGATGCGCCGTGGGCGGTGATGTTCCCCACGACGGACATGTTCGGCGCGCCGGGCTACACCGACCCTCGCCATCCGAGCCAACTTTATGAAGCCTTCCTCGAAGGCATCGTGCTCTTCGCGCTGCTGCGCTTCGCGACGCACAATAAACTCGTTCTGCAGAAACCCGGCATGGCCACGGGCATCTTCCTCGCTGGCTACGGCGTCTTCCGCTTCCTCGTCGAGTTCGTCCGCGAGCCCGACCAGCACATGCCGGAAGCGCTGCGCGGCTACATCACCATGGGCATGCTGCTGTGCCTGCCGATGATCGCACTGGGATTGTGGTTCATGCAGCAGGCCAACAAGGGGAGTGCGAAGCCTGCGTCTGCGAAGGCGACGTGAGCGACGACCGACATCCGGGCACGCTCAACGACCGCCTTCTCGCGCTCATCGCGCTGAACGGGCCGATCACCATCGCGCAGTACATGACGAGCGCGCTCTACGACCCGCAGGGCGGCTACTACACGCAGAACGCGCGCGTCGGCGGCGACGGCGATTTCCTCACCGCGCCGGAAACCGGCCAGATGTTCGGCGAACTCATCGGACTGTGGTGCGCGCAGGAATGGATGACGATGGGCTCGCCGCCCGCTTTCAACCTCGTCGAGCTTGGCCCCGGCAACGGCATGTTGATCGCCGACGCGTGGCGCGCGACGCGCATCGTGCCGGGCTTTCATGAGGCCGCGCGCATCTCGCTCGTCGAAGTCAGCCCCGCGCTGCGTGAGCGGCAGGCGGAGGCGCTCGAGGAAGCCGGCGCACAAGCAACGTGGATCGGCCACCTCGAGGAAGCGCCGGACCTGCCGACGCTCATCGTCGGCAACGAGTATCTAGACTGCCTGCCGATCCGCCAGTTCGTGCGCGTCGACGGCAAGTGGCGCGAACGGGTCATCGGCGCGAAGGACGGCGCGCTCGCGTTCGGTCTCGCGCCCGATGAGCTGGTCAACGATTCCATTATTCCCGCCGAGTTGCGCAACGCAAAGGACGGCGCCATCGCCGAGGTCTCGCCGGTGACGCCGGCGTTCGTGTCCTCGCTCGCGGACCGCTTCGCGCAGGCGCCGGGACGTGCGCTGCTCATCGACTACGGCGCGATCGCCACCACCGGCGGCGACACGCTGCAGGCCATGCACAATCACGAACTCGTCGATCCCCTCTTGCTGCCCGGCGTGGTGGACCTCACGGCGCATGTGGACTTCGTGGAACTCGCGCATACCGCACGCAATGCGGGGCTCGGCGTCGGCGGGCCGCTGCCGCAAGGCGTGTGGCTTGAAGGTCTCGGCGTGCGCGAACGCGCGGCGGCGCTGACGAAGTCGCGTCCCGACAAGGCCGGCCCCATCGAGCGTCAGCTTATGCGCTTGACGTCGCCCAACCAGATGGGCGTCCTCTTCAACGTCATATGTCTATCGAGTCGCGATCTGCCGCCGCCCGCCGGCTTTCCGCCGTCCCCTTCGCCGAGGACGGCGTGAGCGATTCGCCGCCGCGCTTCGCGTCGCCAGCGCTCGCGCAGCTTTCGGGCGTAAAGCACGGCTTCTTCGGACGCGAAGGCGGCGTGTCCGAAGGCATCTATGCATCGCTCAACGCGGGGCCCGGCTCGCGCGACAACGCCAAACACGTCGAAGAAAACCGCGCGCGCATCGCCGCGTCACTCGGCGTCGCGCCATCGCATTTTCTCAGCCTGCATCAGGTGCACTCCGCCATCGCCGTGCGCGTCGATGCGCCGTGGACCGGCGAACGCCCGCAGGCCGATGCGCTCGTCACCACGACGCGTGGTCTCGCCATCACGGCGCTCTCCGCAGACTGCACGCCGGTGCTGTTCGCCGACGACCAGGCGGGCGTGATCGGCGCAGCGCACGCAGGCTGGCGCGGCGCCGTTGGCGGCGTGCTAGAAGCGTGCGTGGCGGAGATGACGCGCGCGGGCGCGGAGCCTTCGAGCATCGTCGCCGCCATCGGCCCGTGCATCCGGCAAGGCAGCTACGAGGTCGGCCCGGAATTTCTCGAAAGCGTACGCACGGCGGACGCTGACAGCCTGCCCTTTTTCCGCGCGGGCGCTGGCGATCGCCTCAAGTTCGATCTGCCGGGCTATTGCAGACTGCGCCTGTCGCGCGCCGGCGTCACGATGATCGAGACGTTGCCGCTCGACACCTATTCCGAGGAGCATGCGCTCTTCAGCCACCGCCGCAGCGTGCACCAGAACGAAGGCGACTACGGTCGCAACTGCGCAGCGATCGTGCTGACCTAGAGCATTTTCCGACGAAGTGGATGCCGGTTCGTCGAAAGAAAATGCGACCAAACAACAATCTAGAGCCTCGATCCGATTCTATCGGATCGAGGCTCTAGAACACCTCGAAGGCGGGGCGCATCAGCATCAGCCAGAGGATCGTCAGCACCGCGAAGAACGCCGGAAATCCGCAGACGAACCACATGCGGTAGAGACGGTGATAGGCCTCCGGCAGAGGCGCATTCTCCGCCGCCGCCCCGCGGGCAAGATCGCGCATGCGCGACTGCATCCACACCACCGGAATCCAGAAGGCGCCCGTGAGCACATAGAGCGCCATCGAGACGGCGATCCACCCTTGCGTCAGCGGCCAGCCGAGGGCGTTCGCGAGCAGCACGCCCGTGATCGGCTGCACGACCACGGCGGACGCGGTGAACAGCCAGTCCGCGATGACGACGATTCCCGCCGTGTGCGCGATGAGTTTCGCATCGCCCGTGCGGTGCGCCATGAGCATGAAGAACGCGATGCCCGCCCCCGTGCCGATCAGCACCGTGGCGCCCAGCACATGGGCCCAACGCAGCACATCGACCCACTCCATCACCGCTCCTCCGCCAGCGCCGCGACGGCGAGCGCGAGCGCCATCGCCGGGAAGATCTTCACCAGCGGCCCCAGCGGATCGGCCCACAAATGCGGCGTCAACACTGTGCCTGAAACGAGGTATGCAATCGAGACGACGATCGCGCCAACTGCTGCCGCGCGTGTGTATTTCCGGATCAGAAGCCCCGCGCCGATGAGCACGTCGATGACGGCACCGCCCAGCACCAGCGTCTTCGCCACGCCCGGCGCCACGACGCCGTCGAGCACGCGCGCCGCGTCGTCTGCTCGCCAGAAGCCGATCAATCCCGACGCCATCCAGAACGCCGCAAGCGTCAGCACAAGAACCGGAAACACCAGCGTCGCCCGCGCGGAGACGCGCTCCTGCATCGTCGACGGCAAGGATAGAAGCGTTGCCCCCAGCGACTTCAACGCGCGCCCGCGCACCGCTTCCCAGTCGGACCCGTCGCCGTCAACGTCCTCGGCGAGGACTTTCAGCGCCGTGGTCCGCAGCGGCGAACGCCAGCCGAGCCATCCCGCGAGATCGGCGCCGCGTGCGATGGCAAAACCGAGAAAGCGCGGGAGCTCGATCTGTGCGCGCGCCGGCGCGAAGCCGAGCCAGGCGCGTATCATCGCGATAACATCGCGCAACGCGTGCGCTTGCTGCTCCACCAGATCGAAATCGCACCGCGCCGTCGTCTGATCGTGCGCGAGCGCGAACGCCACCGCATCCGCCACATCGTCGGCCGCCACCGTCTTCACGCGCGCGTCGCCGAGCACAAGCGGCTGCACCAACGGGAACGCCGCGAGCATCCGCACCAGCGCCGTACCGCCATAGGCATTGCTGCTCAGCACAAGGCCAGGCTTGAAGATCGTCCAGCTCAACGAGCTCGTGCGGAGCGCATCGTCGGCGACGGCCTTGGTGCGCAGGAATGCGGTGGTTGCGTTCGCCGCGGCGCCCGGCGCCGAGATCTGGATGAAGCGCGCGATGTTCGCCGCGCCGCACGCCAAAATCAGCGCGCGGATGGCTTCGTCCTGCACGGCAGCGAGATTGTCGCGCGCGCCATCCTGCAGCGCGCCGGAGGCATTCACGACGGCGTCGATGTCTGCAAGGTGCGGTCGCCACGCGCCGGGCGTCGCCAGCTGCCCGATGTCAGCGCCGATCCAGCGCAAGTCCGGCGCGACGCGCCGTCCTATCGCCGCGGAACGCCCTAGGCCCGTCACCGCGAGCCCGTCCGCGCGCAAGCGGCGCACGATTTCCAGACCGATCAGGCCATAGCCGCCGAGGACGAGCACGCGCATGCACAAGCAATCGCCGCGTTTGGCGCGCCGTTCAATCCGTCACACCTGGCGCGGCGCGAGATCGGCGCGGCGGTCGCGGAAGAAGCCCCAGGCGGCGCGGTGGGTGTCGAGGAAATCGAGATCGAACGCATGGACAAGCACGCCCTCCTCCGTGCGCTCGAAGCTCTGCACCAGATCGCCGCGATGGTCGGCGATAAAGGAGGAGCCGTAGAAGTTCTGCGGGCTGCCGAGCCCCTCTTCCTTGCCGATGCGGTTCGACGCGATCACTGGAATGATGTTCGACACCGCGTGCCCCTGCATGGCGCGCCGCCACGGGTCACGCGTGTCGAGGCTACCGTCATGCGGCTCCGAGCCGATGGCGGTGGGATAGAAGAGCGCGTCGGCGCCCATCATGGCCATCGCGCGCGCGCACTCGGGATACCACTGGTCCCAGCAGATGCCGACGCCGATCCGACCGTGTTTCGTGTCCCAGACGCGATAACCCGTATCGCCGGGGCGGAAGTAGTACTTCTCCTGATAGCCGGGGCCGTCGGGAATGTGGCTCTTGCGGTACGTGCCGAGGATCTCGCCGCCGGCATCGAGCATCACGACGCTGTTGTAGTATTGCGGCCCGTCTTTCTCGTAGATCGAGACCGGAATGACGACGTTCCTCTTCTGCGCGATCGGCTGCAGCGCGGTCACGCAGGGATGTTCGTTTGCGGGATACGCCGTCTTGAACCAGCGCTCGTCCTGCGTCGTGCAGAAATACGGCCCCTGGAACAGCTCCGACGGCAGAACGACTTGCGCGCCCTTGTCCGCCGCCTCTTCGATGAAGCGCGCGGTGCGGGCGATGTTGTCTTCCATGTCGCCGCCGTAGTGCGTCTGGATCGCGGCGACGGTAAGCGTGCGGGTCATCAGGCCGGCTCCTGCTGCGTGATGCAGTGAAACGAGCCGCCGCCCGTGAGAATGGCGTGCGACGACAGGCCGATCACCTTGCGGTTCGGGAAGAAGGCGCCGAGCGCGCGCACGACTTCATCCGCGCTGTCGGAATAGATCGGCACGACGACGGTCTTGGCGCCGATGATGAAGTTCATGTGTGATGCGGGAATGGCTTCGTCGTCGACGCCGAGCACGAGGCCCGGCGACGGCACCCGATGCACGGTGAGGCGGCGGCCCTTCGCGTCCGTCATCTCGCAGAGCTGTTCGTAGATGCGATCGAGCACCTGCGCGTTCGCATCTTTCTTGTAAGGCGACTGGCACACCACGACGCCTGGCGCGACGAAGCGCGCGAGATTGTCCACGTGGCCGTCGGTGTGATCGTTGGCGAGGCCCTCATCGAGCCAAAGCACCTTCTTCACACCCAGCGCATCGGCGAGCGCGGCCTCGGCCTTCTCTTCCGTCCAGTCGGCGTTGCGGTTGGGATTCAGCAGGCACTGGCGCGTGGTCAGCAGCGTGCCTTCGCCGTCCATTTCGATGGCGCCGCCTTCGAGCACGAAGTGGTGCGGGCGGTACGGCGTCCCCGCTTCTTCTGCGACACGCTCTGCGACGTTGGCGTCACCGTCGAGAATGTACTTGCCGCCCCAGCCGTTGAACTGGAATCCGAGCGCGACGGGCTTCTTCTTTTCGCGCGCGAAGATAGGCCCCGTGTCGCGCAGCCAGATATCGCCGAACTTCGCCTCGATGACCTTGGCGGTGCCGACCTGCCCCACCGCTGACGCCGCCGCTTCCGCGCCGGACGCCAGCACGCGCACGCGCTCGCCCGGCGCAAACGCGCGCACCATGGCGGCCACTTCCTCGCGCGCGGGTTCGAGATCGTCTTCCCAGAGATCGGCGTCGGAGGGCCAGGCGGTCCACAGCGCCTTGCGCGGCGCCCACTCGGCAGGAACGGTGATGAGGCTCATGGGGGCGCTAGGTACGGCGTCGGACGGCGAAAACAAGGCGTGCGGGGAAAATGGACGTGTCGAAACGAAAAGAGGCGGCCCCTTGCGGGACCGCCTCCGGTTCGTGACCTGAACGTCAGGCCTAGAACGACTTGCGCAGCGAGACCATCAGCGTGCGCGGCGCGCCCGGATTGTAGGTCGGCGCCGAGCCGTTGATGTTCGAGCCATTGGACACAACCGTGAACCGGTTCGAACGCGAGCTGATCGAGCCGAGATAGTCCTCGTCGAACAGGTTGTTGATGTTGATCTGCGCGTTCACGCCTTCCGGCCCGCCCATCTCCTCGATGTCGAAGTTCAGGTCGAAGTCGACGACGGTATAGGCGGGGGCCTTTTCGTCGTTGACGTCGGTCGACCAGCGGACGTCCACCCACTTGGCTTCGAGACCGAAGCGCATCGGGCCGATATCGTAGCTGGTGCGGCCGAACAAGCTCCACTCCGGGCTTTCCGCGAGAGCCTTGCCCGCCGTCGGCAAGCGCGGGTCGTCCGCGGTGCCGAAGATGAGGTCCACGCCGCGGCCGTTGCGGATGTCCGATTGGAGTTCCGACTGCAGGTACGTCGCCGTCAGGAAGACGTTGAAGCCTTCGAAGGGGTTGAACCCGATCGCCGCTTCTGCGCCCCAGACGTCCACATCGCCGATCGAACGGTCGATGAAGGCGCCCGTCGCATCATCGAACGCGCTCTGGATGCGGTTTGAGTACTTGTTGACGAACACCGCCGCCGAGAACTGCGCCAGATCGCCGTTGTAGCGATAGCCGACGTCGAACGCCTGGGTCTCTTCCGGCTGAACGTTGTTCAGATCTTCCGTGTAGAGCTGGTCGGTACGCGGCGCCGACAGGCCCTGGATGTAGCTCGTGAAGAGCTGGTGGTCGTCGGCGAGCTTGTACGATACGCCGATGTTCGGCAGCACCGCGTCGTACTCGTACGTGCGCTTGAACGGACGGATGTACTGCGTCGCCGAGCCCGTGAAGGTCACGAACTGCGTCGCACCCACAGGCGTCGGAGTCTGCGAAGTGCAGAGCACGTTCGAGCTGTTGGATTGCGTGTAGCAGTACTGGTTCAGGTCACGGGAGAAGAACGGCGCACGGACGCCGGCGACGACAGTGAGCTTCTCGTCGAGGAATTGGCCGCGATACTCGAACGCGAGCTGGTTCAGCGTGGCGATCGAGAAGCGGTCACGCGTGCGCAGGTGATAGCCGTCCGCATTGAAAACACGAGCGCCCTGCCCGTCTTTGCCGCCGAACACGTTGGTGGTCGTGCCGTCTGCATTGAGCGGAGTCCATTCACCGGTCTGACGATGACGGCCGTAGTCGTTGGTGTAGGCGACGCGGACGCGGTGGTTGTCGGCGATGTCCCAGATGAGCGACGACGTCACGCCGTAGCGTCGGGTGTTTGTCACCGAAGGCGTGAAGAATGCGATGGTGTCGAGGAAATCGCCATCGCCGTTCAGGTCGCGACCGGCCGGGTTGGCCGTGCCACGGATGAGGGTCCCTGTTTCGCTCGTGGATCCGAGCTGCGAGCCACCGTCCGCCAAGACGTACTGGAAGGACGGATCGACTGTGAGCGTCAGCGAGTCACCCAGTGAGAAGCGCGAGCTGCCCCGGATGTTGCCGGTGTTCGAGGGGTTGACCTGGCGACCGAAGAAATCCGACGAGCAAGATGCCGCTTCGTTTTGCGCCGTGCCGGCGGTCGGGGTCGGGCGGTTGCATGTGCCAGCGAAATCGAGTTCGCGTCCGAACGTCCGGTAATCAGCCAGCGTCATCGCGCGATAGTTGTTGTTGCGGTTCTCGTTCCAGTGGAACGCGACGGCCATGAAGTCGCCGTCCTCGCCGATGGGCTGATAGAAGCGGCCGTTGAACTGCTTCTTCTCCAGCTCGCCTTGGCCGCGCCACTTGCTGTATTCCTGGAACGAGGCCGCTCCCATGAGGCTGGTGCCCAGCGGGCCGACTTCGCCCGTGTCGATGCCCGCGAACACGCGCCCGTAGGAGTTCTCACCACCCGCGAGCGAACCCGCCCAAGTGAAATCATCGGAGGGCTTGCGGAGCGTGTAGTTGATCGTGCCGCCGGTGGCAGATGCGGTCGGGCTGTCGACGTCGGTCGAGCCCATGTTCACCTGCACGGCGCCGAGCAGTTCGGAATCGAGCAGCTGGTTGGAGAAGATGGCGTAGTTGCCGGTGTCGTTCAGCGGCATGCCGTCGAACGTCAGCGAGACACGGTTGCCGTCGAAGCTGCGCATGCGCAGGTTGCCGCCGGACGAGCCGTAGCTGTCGTTGTTGGTGAAGTTGACGCCGGGGATGACGTTCACCAGCTCCAGCGCCGACTGACCGACCGTCTGGGTCTCGATGTATTCCTGCCCGATGGACGCGCGCGCCTTGGGCGCGGTCTCGTTGGTGATCACACCGCCGACAGTCGGCGCACGGCGCGAGCCGGTGACGACGATTTCGTCTTCGAAATCCTGTGAGCCTGTGGATTGCGCATGCGCCACGCCGCCATTCATGGCGACCGAAAGCGCCGTCAGGGCGACACCGCCCCAAAACTTCTTGCTGAACATGGAAAACCCCCTGCAACGCCCGAAAACGTCGAGACCGCGACAAGGCAAACTCGACCGTCTGCCTCTTCATCGCCACACAAGCGGCGCTTACAAGCCCGATTTCACACTTCCTTAACAGATTCACGAAGGTTTCTTGACGCAGTGGCCTGAACGCCGCATTCGGCGGCGATCTGCCCGTGCCTGTGGCGCCCGAGACGCGCCGGGACTATCACCGCGCGTCGTTTCGTTCCCAATCTTGCAGTCGCGCAACGCGCCGAGGTCCCTGCATGGCCGTTTCTGCGACTGAGCATGTGGAATCTGTTCGCGGCCCGGACCGGGTCATGGGCGCCTTTGCCCTAGCAGCGCTCTTCATTCTCGCCGTGCGCATCATGGGACTCATGGTCTCCCCGCTCGGGCTGCATCCCGACGAAGCGCAGTACTGGACTTGGTCGCGCACGTTCGACTGGGGCTATTTCTCCAAGCCGCCGCTCGTCGCGTGGGTGATCCGCGCCACCACGGCGGTGTTCGGCGACGATCCCTGGGCCGTGCGCCTCGCCGCGCCGGTCGCCCACACGGGCGCGGCGTTCGCGCTCTTCGCGCTGGGCCGGCGCATGTACGGAAATGCCGCAGGGCTCGCGGCCGGGGTCGGCTGGCTCCTGATCCCGGGCGTCTGGTTGTCGTCAGCGCTGATCAGCACGGACGCGATCCTCCTGCCGCTGTGGTCGGCGGCGCTCTACGCCACGTGGCGGTGGAGCGCGGACGGCGCGTGGAAGTGGGCGCTGGTGGCGGGCGCGGCGGTGGGGCTGGGCGCGCTGGCCAAGTACGCCATGCTCTATTTCCCGCTGTGCCTGACGCTGGCGGCGATTGTACTGCCGCGGGTGCGCAAGGTCGCGTTCACGCCGGGCGGCTTCGGCGCGATCGCCATCGCCGCCATACTGGTCCTGCCCAACATCGCCTGGAACGCCGCCAACGACTTCGAGACCGTGCAGCACACCGCCGCCAACGCCGACTGGCGCGGCGATCTCTTCAACATCGACCAGCTCGGCGCGTTCCTCGCCGACCAGTTCGCCATCGCCGGCCTGCTCGCGGCGGGGCTCGTCTGGCTGCTCGTCGAATTCGTGCGCGGCAAGCGGCCGCTCGACGAGCGCGCCAGATTCCTCCTGTGTTTCGTGGCGCCGCCGCTGCTGATCATCATCGTGCAGGCGCTGATCAGCCGTGCGCACGGCAACTGGGCCGCCGCCGCCTACCCCGCCGCCATCGTGCTGGTCGCCGGGCGTTTCGCTGGCGGGGCGTTCCTACGCTGGTCCACGCGCATCCACGCGGCGCTCTTTGCGCTCTTCATTTTTCTCGTGAGCTTTCCCACCGTGGCCTATCAGGCGCCGCTGATCGGTCGCGGCATCGAGAACGCGCTGAAGCGCATGGCGGGCTGGAAGGAAACTGCCGCCGTCATTGAAGCGCGCGTGAAGGCGGGCGCCTATACGACCGTCCTCGTCGACCACCGTCACAGCTTCTTCGAGCTTGCCTATGAGTGGCGTGACCGCAAGGACCTGCCGCCGGTGCGGATGTGGGTGCTGCGCGATGCGCCAGGCAACCACGCTGAAGCCACCTCGCCCATGATCCCCGCCTTTGACGGCAAACTGCTCGTCGTGCAGCTGTCGCCGCGCTACACGGATTTCCTCGCGGGCGACTTCAAGACGTTCACGCCGCTGCCGCCGGCGGAGATAAAGCTCGGGCCACGCAAGACACGCCCGCTCGGTTTCGCCGAGGCGTCCGGCTTTGCGCCGGCGCCACGCACGGTGGCCTTCATCGAGGACGTCGGCGAGTAGGCGCTGCGCTAAGCGCTCAACCCTTCACCTTCCAGTACGCCAGCAGCAGGCGCGCGAAACGTTCGGTGCGCTCGCGCACGTAGGTCTCATTCCAGTCGTTCACGTCGCGCATGTCTTCGGTGATCGCGTGGATGGGCGCGTCGGACCAGTTGAAATAGATATTCTTCTTCGGCGCGAGGAGTTTCTGCCCGGCCTTGTTGTTCTGCGCTTCGGTGACGAGCACGAAGTTGCCGATCGTCTCCGAGCAATACTTGGCGATCGCCCGCGACCAGCCGGTCGCTTCCCATGGCGCGCAATAGCTCGTCGGCAGGACGTGCTCGACTGACACGTCCTCCTTGCGCAGAAAATTGCGACCGCGCGGCAGGAGCGCGTTGATCCGCGTGGCGATGGCACGGCGTTTCCAGTTGTCGCGGCCGAACGGTTCGCGCACACGCTTGGCAAGAGCGGCGTGTTCATCGTCCTGCAGTTCGAACGCCACCGCGAGCCGGGTCTCGTCGACGCCGGCCGCGACCACACGCGCGAAGCGCGCGGCCCGATCAGCGCGATCGTCCTTGCGCATGGCGCCCAGGAAGAATGCGTAGGACAGCCGGTCGAGGCCCTGGAAATAGCGCAACAGGAAAAGCGGGTTCTGACGCTGGGTGTAGACGACGTTCATCGCCGCCGGCATCCAGTGCGTGTCGTGCAGATGCAGCAGCCCCTTGAGGAGTCCGTTGGTTTCTTCGAGCGCACGCTCCTCGGCGTCGTTGGCGCACTCGGCGTCGATCTCGCCCCTCTCGATCTCCATCATCACGTTCGCGTAGAGCGGCAGCATGGTGAGCAGCACGACCTCTGGCTTGGCGTTGCGGAACGTGTGCTCGCGCCATTCCGTCAGATCGCCCGGCGTGCGCGTCGCTTCACGCGAGACGAGCAGCGGCAGCATTTCCAGGAGCCGCTCGAAACGTTCGCGGCCGAGCATGTTCTCGACCTCCTCCCAGATGCGCGCGGCCTTGTCCTTCATCGCGCGATCGAAGCCGCCGTGCTCGATGGCTTCCAGCTTGATGAGATCGGCAGGCGACAGTTCGCGGCCGCGCATGTTCATGCTGCGGTAGAGGACTGCCGCCTGCGTGCGGTCGTCGGCGATGATGAAATCGATGATGCCCTGGTCCATGATGAACTCGGCCAGCTTTTGCAGTGCATCCAGTCCGAGACGGTCGAGCTTGTCGCGCACGACCACGGCGGCGGCGATCATCAACTCCTGCGGATCTTCCGCGCGCGGCGCTTCCTTCGCCTTCAGGCGTTCCTTCTCCCGCTCGCGCTGCACGGCGATGGCGGCGGCGAGGCGGGCGCTCGAGTCGCGGGCCTGGAAGAGATCGCGCAGGAACGGCGCGTCCACCGGGCGCGGCGTCACCCGGGGGCGGCCCTCGGCGAGGATGCAGGTCTGGATTTCAGCGTCGAACGCGGAATTGCGGCCCATCAGCCGGTCACGGCAGTAGGCGAGCAGGATACAGATCGTGATCAGCCGTTGCTGACCATCGACGATCTCGATGTCCTTGCCCGGTCCTCGCAGGCCGATGACGGTGCCGAGCACGTAATTGCGATACTTCGCCTCGTAGGCGGCAAGAAAATCGTTCACCAGATCCGAAACTTCAGCGTCAGTCCATTGGTAAGGACGCTGCAGATACGGCATCACGAAGAACAAAGCGCCGGAGAGAAGCTCTCCGAAACTTACGATTTCTGATTGGAGGCCGTGCCTTTGTTTCTTTTTGCGCTCTGCCACGCGCATCCCCTGTCAAAGAACTTGAGCGGGATTGCTAGCGCACCCTCAAAACGCAGCAATACCACAGCGCATGATTTGCACCGGAGCCGGACGATTGTGGCGCGCCCGACACACCGCACATGCGATAATCAGCCGTAGCCTTCGCCAGCCGCGGGAGCGACTGAAAACTGCGGCCCAATGGTTGCGCGCGCCGAAAAGCCCCGCCCCCCGAATGCCTCCCACAGACCCTGATCGACAGGCCCGGTGAACCCCGCGCGGCGTAGTCGCGCCTGCCCTTCGACGAGGCCGGCCACATCCTTCAGCCGCGCCGCTATGGCTGCGCCAGAATCGAGCCAGGTCACTCTGCGCGGCGCGGCGGCGGCGAGTTCTGCGGCGAGCAGCGGAAAATGCGTGCAGGCGAGCGCGACAACATCGATGTGATCGCCGTGGGGCGCGTCGAAGAGCCCGGCGATCGCTTCGGCCACCGCAGACTTATCCACAGGCGCGCCCGTCAGCGCCCGCTCCGCCGCGCCGACGAGCGCCGTGGAGCCGAAGCGCACCACGATCTTGTCCGCCGCGAACTTCGCGATGAGATCGTCGACATAGGGTCTTGCGACCGTCGCGGGCGTCGCGAGCAGACCGATGACGCCGGTCCGCGTGGCCGCCGCCGCAGGTTTGATCGGTGGCACCACGCCTACGACCGGGATCGATACCGCTGCGCGAACTGCGCCGAGGGCGATCGTACTGGCGGTGTTGCAGGCGATGACCACCGCATCCGGCGCCCACTCCCGCACCAGCGCCGCGATCAGCGCGGGCACGCGCGCCACAAGCGCGCCATCGGATTTTTCACCGTAAGGCAGCCAGGCATTGTCGGCGGCGTAGTCGAGATCGACGGCGAGGTCCGCGTCCACGATGGCGTCGAGCACGGAAAGTCCGCCGACGCCGGAATCGAACACGAGCGCGCGCTTGCGCGGAGCAGTGCTCACTCGGGGACCTCCGCGAGACCGTAGAGCGCCTTTTCGACGCCCGTCTGCTTGGCCCACATCTGGTCGCCGAACGAATAGTGCCACCACTCGTCGGGATGGTTGGCGAAGCCCTCGTCGAGCATGAGCCAGTAGAGAAGCCGCCGGTTCGCCCGCGCCTCGTCCATGGAATAAGAGCCCATATCGTCGAACACGCGCTCGAAACGATCCGTATGCGCCAAGGCCGTCGGGTCATCGAAGATGCAGCCCATGTACAGCGGCTCGCCATTTTCCCAAGCAATCGTGAGATCGACGGCGGCGCCCGTGGCGTGCGGCGCGGGCGCCGCGGGATCGACCGTGGGCGCGGACCAGTACCGCTCCACTTCCTCCATCAGCGCTTCGCCCTTGAGATCGGGGCGACGGGCTGTGAGTTCCTCCACCATCCACACATCGTGGAAATAGGCCTGTACGGCGGTGGGTCGCCAGCCGTCGTAGATGTGCAGACGCAGGCCGTGCATGCGAAGGCGCGCATCAATGCGTGCGAGTTTTTCACAGACCGTCTCGCGCAACCAAAGCGCGTCGACCGCGCCGTCGATGACGCGCCAGTAAGGTGGATTGCGATCATGTGCGTAGTGATTACGGCCGATGAGCCGGAAGGATTCCACGCGCATCATGGACTCGCTGAAAGACTCGCCTTCCTGATCGATGGGCCAATCCCGGGCGCCAATCTTCGCAAGGCGTTTGTCGCCGAGATCAGGGATCGGTTGCGCCCGCAGCGTCGTCAATGAACCGAAAACTCTTGTGAACAACTTATTAACCCTCTCGACCCAGAATCGGTTCTTGGTTAGGCGCTGAAGGATTGAACTGTGCGCGAAAGCATAACAGAGCGACTTCGGAGTTTTGAGATGAATTCGATTGGCACGACATCGGTCGCGTTCGTAGCACTATCAGCGCTCTTCTGGAGCGGCTGGGTCATCGGCTCGCAATCGCCGGAAGGCCAGGAAGCGCTTGCAAAAGCGTATGACGGATTCAAGGTCGGCCAGCAGCAGGAACACGAGGCGAGCCTGTTCGGCGATGACGCGCTGCGCGCGGTCGTCTGCGGCGTCGGTTCCGGCCCTGCGGAAGCGCGCGGCCCCAAGCCGTGCCTCGCGGTCGCAGCCGGCGGCAAGCTGTTCATCGTCGACGCGGGCGCGGGCGCAGCGGAAGCGCTCAGCCGCAAGGGCATCCCGCTCGGCCGCCTGCAGGCGGTCCTGCTCACCGGCGCCGATCCAATGCGCTACGCCGATCTCGACGTGCTGTGGACGGACGCCGCGCCGCAGCGCAACAACCAGCGCCTGCCGGTCTATGGCCCCACGGATTCGCACCGCGTGGTGCAGGGCCTGAACGAAGCCATGGGCGTCGGCCCCGCTTCCGGCCTCGAGCCTTGGGCTCCGGCGCCGGAGCCGGGCAAGAACGTCATCGTCTATCAGGCCGACGGCCTGGTCGTGTCCGCCTTCACCACCGATCGTGACGCCTACACGGGCCGCGTCGGCTACCGCTTCGACTTCCGCGGCCGCAGCCTCGTGGTCGCCGGCGACGGCCGCGCCGAATGGGCCGAAGCCCAGCTCGACGCCGACGTCGTGCTCCACGGCGCAAGCTCCGAAAGCCTCGCGACCCTGCACGCGGTCAACGAGGACGAGAGCGAAGGCTTCTTCCCCGGCCTCGCGCAGATGGCCCACCGCGCCGCGCAGGCCAACACCGGCACGCTGGTGCTGACGAACGCGGGCGAAAACCCCATCCTCGCCGACATGCAGGTGCGCGAAGCCAAGGCGCAGGGCATGGGCAACGTGGTGTCCGCGCAGCTCGGCATGATGCTCGAACTGCCGCTCACCTCGCGCGAAGTGAACGTCCGCCCGCTCTGAGCTATCGCTGAAAGCAGAAGCGCCGCGCACTCCCCGGGAGGCGCGGCGTTTTCGTGTCTGTTGCGGAGCGGCGGCGCTGCTGCGTGCGCCACTCTCCACCTTCCCCGCCAAATCCGCTACCAAGCGCCATGCGCCACGCACTCTCCCTCGCCCCGTTCCTCCTCGCCGCGTGCGCCTCGGTTCCCGGCCCGATCGAGACCGTCACCACTGTGCGCGACTGGATCTGGCCGCCGCCTGTCGCACCGCTGGCGATCGCGCCGCTCGAAGCGCCTGCGCTCGCGCTGCAGCCGGTGCTGACGCTCACGGTGACGGGGCTGAAAACCGCCGACGGCCCGGTGCGTGCGGGTCTCTTTGAAGCCAGTGCGTGGGGCGGCGATCCAGTGGTTTCCGCCGAAGCGCCCGTCGTCGATGGCGCCGCCACGATCACACTGCGGGCGCCGACTCCGGGCCGCTATGCGCTCAAGATCTATCACGACGTGAACAACGACGGCGGCCTCAACCGCGCCGCCTACGGCATGCCGACGGAACCCTACGGCTTCTCCAACAACGCCGACGGCCGCTTCGGCCCGCCCGCATTCGATCTCGCCGAGTTCGACATCGCCGCCGAAGGCGCTGCGCAGACGATCACCCTGAAATAGCGACGGAGCGGCGCACGCAATGCGTTAGACAGGCAGCGGAGATCGGCACATGAACCTCGAACGCGCGGCCATCGCCGCCACCCGATTTGGTTTCGGCGCCCAGCCGGGGGAGCTGCGCGCCATCGCCGGCGATCCCGTGGGATGGGTGAAGAGCCAACTGACCCCCGAACGCTCAGCGCCGCCGGCCATCGCCCAGCTGCCGCCTGCGGAAGACGACGTCCTCGCCTTCGGCCGCTTCTACGTCGCCCAGCGCCTGCGCGGCGCGAACGGCGCCCAGCTCAGCGAGCGCCTCGAACGCCAGGGCGTTTCCCGCGCCGAGATCGAACGCCTCTCCACCGAAGACGCCTTCCGCCAGCACTTCCGCGCCCGCTACGAGAACGCCACCAAAGCCCGCCTCGACACCGCCTTCTCCACCGAGCAACCGGTTCACGAACGTCTCGTCCACTTCTGGTCGAACCACTTCACCGTCTCCGCCGCCAAGCCGCAGGCGCAGGCCATGCCGCCGTCGTTCGAGAAGGAAGCGATCCGCCCGCATGTCTGCGGCCGCTTCGCCGACATGCTGATCGCCTCCACCAAGCATCCGGGCATGGGCATCTATCTCGACAACTGGTCCTCCATCGGCCCGAACTCGAACTGGGCGAAGAACCCGCGGATGATCCCGCGCCTCGGCTTCGGACCCGGCGGACGACCAACGGGACTCAACGAAAATCTCGGCCGCGAAATTCTCGAACTGCACACCCTCGGCGTGAACGGCGGCTACACGCAGGCCGATGTCCAGGCGCTCGCCGCGATCATCACCGGCTGGACCTACGATCGCCCGGCGGCGCGCTATTTTCTCAACGAGGAGAAAGGCACGCGCGCCGGCGCGCAGCTCTTCTCCTTCGTTTCCGACGCCCACGAACCCGGCGCGAAGACGCTGCTCGGAAAATCCTACGCACCGAACGGCGTCGCCCAGGGCGAGGAAGCGCTGCGCGATCTCGCGCGGAAGCCCGCCACAGCACGTTTCGTCGCGACAAAGCTCGCGCGCCACTACATCGCCGATACGCCCCCGCCCGCCGTCGTCGACCGCTGCGCGCAAACCTTTTCACGCACCGACGGAGATCTGCGCGCCACCATGACAACGCTCGTCGACAGCCCCGAAGCGTGGTCGACGCCGCTGACGAAATTCCGTCGCCCCGAGGAATATCTGATCGCCGTCATGCGCGCGCTCGACATCAAGCAGCTCCCGCCCGGCGTCGGCGCCAACGCGAGCGGCGCCATGGGACAAGTCATCTGGCGCGCGCAAGGGCCGGACGGCTGGGCAGACACCGCAGGCCCGTGGCTCTCCGGCGATCTCGTGTGGAAGCGCATCGAGTGGGCCGAAGCGCTCGCCGCCCGCGTTTCGCGCGCCGACATCGAACCCGTGAGCATCGGCGACGGCGCCCTCGGTCCCCTGCTCTCCGCGGAAACACGCCAGACCGTGCAGCGCGCCGAAAGCCCGATGCAAGGCATGGTACTTCTGTTCTCCAGCCCGGAGTTTCAACGTCGATGAACATTTCCCGACGTCTCGTGATCGGCGCCGGCGCCGCTTCGCTCGTCCTGCCGTCCTTCGCCTTCGGCGCTACGACGTCGAAGCGTCTCGTGGTTGTCGTGCTGCGCGGCGGCATGGATGGTCTCGCCGCAGCGCCGCCGGTGGGTGATCCCGCCTACGCGAATGCGCGCGGCGTGCTCGCGCAGGAGAAAGCGAAAACGCTCGCACTCGACTCCACCTTCGCCCTGCATCCGCGCTTTGAAAATCTGCACGCCATGTACCGCGCGGGCGAAGCCACGGTGATCCACGCCGCATCGACGCCCTATCGCGAGCGCTCGCACTTCGACGCGCAGAACGTGCTCGAGACCGGCGGAGCCAAACCCTATGCGCGCAATGCCGGCTGGCTCAACGCGACGCTGAAGGCGCTGCCTGCGGATCGCGCCGCCGGACGTCGCGAACTCGGCCTTGCGCTCGCGCAACAGACGCCGCTCATCCTGCGTGGCGATGCGGCCGTCGCCACATGGTCGCCCTCGCCACTTCCCGATGCGAACGAAGACACTATCGCGCGCCTCATGGATCTTTATGGCCGGCGCGATCCCGCGCTCGCCATAGCGCTGCAGTCGGCGGTCGCCGCGAATGGCGTCGCCATGGACGGCGGCATGCGCGGCGGCGGTCGCGCCATCGCGCCGCTGACCAAGGCCGCCGCGCAATTCCTGAAGCAACCACAAGGCCCCGTCGCCGCCGTCGTCGAGATGGGTGGCTGGGACACCCATGCGAACCAGGGCAGCGAACAGGGCCAGCTTGCGGCGAACTTCGGCCTTCTCGACCAGGGCCTCGGCGCGCTGAAGACCGATCTCGGCGACACGTGGCGCGACACCGTCGTTGTCGTGATGACCGAGTTCGGACGCACCGTGGCGGCGAACGGCAACCGCGGCTCCGATCACGGCACGGCGTCGTGCGCCTTCCTCCTCGGCGGGGCCGTGCGCGGCGGACGCGTCCTGGCGGACTGGCCGGGCCTCGCGTCAGGCCAACTCCACGAGGGCCGCGACCTGCGCGCGACGACGGATCTCCGCGCCGTGCTAAAAGGCGTCGTGCGCGATCACCTCGGCGTCAGCGACGCGAACGCTTTCCCGGACAGCGCCGCCGTCCGCCCGGCGACCGATCTGCTGCGCGCCTGAATTCGCAACGCAGAGCCTTGTTTGCGCCACCGCCGCACGGTACCCGGCGCTGGTGAAGTTCCATCGCCATTCCTGGGCGGCGCTCGCCGCCGCGACGCTCGCCGCAAGCCCCGCCCACGCGGACCGCTTCGCGCTGGAGTATGACGGCAACCTTTTCGGCATCGCGCCGCTCGGCGGCATCACCTTCGACTTCAGCGCCGGCACATCAGACTACGACGTCCGCGCCACCATGCGCACCGGCGGCGTGCTGCGCTGGTTCGACAAGACCGACATCGTCGCCGCCGCGGAGGGCCGCATCGACAACGGTTCGGTCCGCTGGTCGCGCTACGATCTCGACCACCTCTACTCCGGCAAGCGGCGCTCCACCTCGATGCGCCTCTCGCCCGCCGGCGACTTCAGCGCCGACATCCGCCCCAACTACGGCCACTGGGGCGATCCGCCAGCCACGGCGGAAGATCGTCGCACGAGCCGCGATCCGCTATCCTCGATCGCCGCCATGGCCGTCGACGCCGCACGGACACGCCAGTGCGCCGGCGCCTACGCGACGTTCGACGGCCTCACCCGCTACGACCTCGTGCTCTCGGGCGGCGAGATCCGCCGCTTCGACGCGGGCGGGTACGAGGGACAGGCGCTGCGATGCCGCCTCCGTTATGTCCAGCTGCGCGGTTTCAATCAGTCCAAGGAAAACGAGCGCCGCCGTCTGCCCGAAGGCGAGATCTGGTTCGCGCTCGCCGAAGACTCCAACGTCGCCCCGCCGGTGCGGATCGTCATCCCCACCCCGTTCGGCCGCGTGGGCGTGCACCTGACGAAATGGCGTCGCGCCAGCGTCGAAGTGATCACCGAACCCCTGCCGCCGACAGAGGCGCCGACCGAGGGCATTCCGCCTTCGCCGTCCCCGGCGACACCGTGATTCACCACCCCCGCCGCCATTGACTTTCCGAGTCCGGCGCCTCACCTAGCCGCCCTTGCCGCAAGGCATGCCCGGATGGCGGAATTGGTAGACGCACCAGCTTCAGGTGCTGGCGCTCGCAAGGGCGTGGAGGTTCGAGTCCTCTTCCGGGCACCAACGGTTCTCCTGATTTGACCGTTTTCCGCTCGCGCACCGCCGGCGCGTTGCAGCACTTCAGATTGCGCCGCCTCGCGAACACCGTAGAACCGGACCATGGTTTTGCGCCGCTTCGTGCTGATGTTCGCCGTCGCGCTCGCGAGCGCAATCGCGCCCCTCGGGGCGTGGGCGCGGAGCAATGATCCGGACACAGCGCTCAAGGGTGTCATCGAGGAACTCGACGCGGCGCGTATCGCCTTCGACGTGCCGGGCATGGCGGTGGTCGTCGTGGTCGACGGCAAGGTGATCCTGGCGCAGGGCCTCGGGCATCGCGGCCTCGACGACGCCACGCTCATCGACGCCGACACACGCTTCGCCATCGGCTCGTGCTCGAAGGCGTTCACAGCCATGGGCGCCGCGCTGCTGGCCGAGGACGGCAAGCTCTCGCTGACGGACCGCGTCGCCGCGCACGATCCGCTGCTGATGCTGTCGCAGCCAGGTGCGCTCGACCGGTTGACGATCGCCGATCTCCTCACGCAGCGCTCGGGTCTCGCGCGGCACGACTTCCTCTGGCACGCGCGGCCCGACATGACGCGCGCGCAGTTCGCTGCGGCGCAAGGCGTGCTGGCGATGCAGAACACGCCGGGCGGGCGCTTCGGCTACACGAATTCCGCGATCATCCTCGCGGGCCGTGTGATCGAGCTGCGGGCAGGCCAGAGCTGGGAGAGTTTCACCATCGCGCGCATCTTCGCGCCGCTCGGCATGACGCGCACGAACTATTCGTCCGCCGGTCTTGGCGCCGACGCTAACGCGGCCCGCGCCACCAAGCGCGCGAACGGCGCGAGCCGCACGGTGGCGTCGCGCGATGCGCGACTGCTCGGTCCGGCCGGCGCCATCAACTCCACCGCCAACGACATGGGTCAGTGGCTGCTGATGCTGACCAACGACGGCGCGCTGGCGAACGGCCAGCCGCTGGTGCGGCCGGAGACGCTCGAAGCGCTGTGGACGCCCATCACCGGTCCTGAAAGGCGCCCGCGCGGCAAGCCGGCCAACGACGATGACGTCGGCGGTTACGCGCTCGGCTGGCGCGTCGGCGCGTGGCGCGGGGAGCGACGCATCTCGCACTCGGGCGCCATCGATGGTTTCCGCGCCCGCGTGACGGTGTTCCCGGACGCGCGCGTCGGCATCGCGGTGATGGCCAATCTCGGGCCGACGCAGATCCCCGACTTCGCCACGCGCGTGCTCGCCGAGCGTCTGCTCGACCTGCCGCGCAAGACCGATCTCATGGCCTACGCCAACGCGCGGCGCGAAGTGGAAACCGCCGCCATCGGAAAGCCGGCTCCGCCGCCGCGCGGTCGCGCCGCACGTCTCGGCGAAAAAGATCCGACCCTCACGCCGTCGGCGCCGTTGTCTGCGCTGCAAGGCGTTTACACTCATCCGGCGTATGGCGAGATCCGCATCGAACCAGCGGCGGAGGCGCAGTCGTTGCGCATCGTGTTCGGCGTGCTGCACGGGCGGCTCGATCCGTGGCGCGGCGAGAGCTTCATCGCGATCTCCGACTGGCCCGACGACACGCTCGACGAAGGCGAAATCGCGTTCCGCTACGACGGCGCCGGCGCCGTGACGGGCTTCACCGCGATGATCGACAATGACCTTGCGCCCATCGCCTTCACGCGCGTTGGCGCATTGCCCCTGCCCTCGCCGACTGATGCCGAGCTGACGGCATTGCCGGAAGAAGCGCCGGCCGCGCCGATCCCCGGCCCCGGCCCCGCGGCGATGATCGTGCTCGCGCTCGGTCTCGCCGTGCTGGCGGCTGGAGCGACCTGGGCGTGGCAGCAGCGTCTTGTGCGCATCGCCGAGGCTCGCGAACGCCCCTTGCGGCGCTGAGCCTAGGACCCCGTGCGACGGCGTTGTGGCGGTCGCGGACATTTTCCCGTAAGCCGCCGCGATGACTCGCAAACTCTCCCTCACCGTCGACGGCAAGAACATCTCCTGCCTCCTGCACAATGGCGATCTGCCCGCCGATTTCACCGCCAAGGGCGGCGCCATCGCGGTGGACTGTGAATCCATGGGGCTCTCGCTGGTGCGCGATCGCCTGTGCCTCGTGCAGCTCACCGACGGCCACGGCGAAGCGCATGTGGTGCAGCTCGACCGCGCGACCTACGACGCGCCGAACCTGAAGAGGCTCCTGGCCGACAACGCCATCGAGAAGATCTTCCACTTCGGCCGCTTCGACGTGGCGATGATCATGCGCGACCTCGGCGTGGTTTGCGCGCCGGTCTATTGCACCAAGATCGCCTCCAAGCTCGCCCGCACCTACACCGACCGCCACGGCCTGAAGGACGTGATCAAGGAATTGCTGCAGCGGGAAATCTCCAAGGAGCAGCAAAGCTCCGACTGGGGCGCCGTCGAGATCAGCGATGCGCAGATGTCCTATGCCGCCGCCGACGTCGTTCACCTGCATGCGCTGCGCGACAAGCTGAACGTGATCCTGAACCGCGAAGGCCGCATGGGGCTGGCGCAGGCGTGCTTCGCGTTCCTGCCGACGCGCGCGGCGCTGGATATCGCGGGCTGGGACGAGGTGGATATCTTCGCGCATACGTGAGGCGCGGTGATCGAAAATAGAGCGCGGTGACCGGGCCGGACCGCCGGCGCCCTCGCCGGCATGCGAAGGCGCCGCCAGACTCCGCAGAGTCTCGCGTGGTTTGATACCGAATGCCGGCGAGGGCGCCGGCGGTCCTGCTTCTACAGTCATGACGTGTCTGAGGCTTCGGTTGCAGGTGCGGGCGCGCACGGCACAAGCACCATCATCGGCGCGCACATCAGCACGAGCCCGGCGATCTTCATGCGCTTCGGCAGGCGCTTTTTCGCGCGCGCCACGACCTTGTCGAAATTCTCCAGCACGCGCCGCATGTCCGCGATCGTGCGCAGACGTATCCCGCGCGTGTAGATCTTCATGATGTTCATGCGGCGGCGTTGCATGCGCCAGCCCGGCGCGGGCCCGCGCGGACGCGATGTCCAGCGCTGCGTCACCGGAACGGCCATCCCCGCGATCATCGCGAGCGCGATGGTGAGACGGATATCGCGGCGCGCGCGATGGATTTCGTCGCGCATATATTTGCGCACGCTTGCGGGCATCGGGATGTACGCCGCGATCCACGCGACGAACTCGATGAACCACAGGCGCAGGTCGCGCACGGACTCAGTAATCTGTTGGTGAGTGACTTTCGAACGAACGACTTTCATGCGCGACCTCCTTTCCTTTCAAGCGCGGCAGGATTTCACGGGTCGCGACCCGGTCGGATTGTTTTGGTGATTTTTCTTTGTGGGAGGCGGCGATCCCTTGCGCGCCAGGAAAAGAAAAATGCGGGTGCGTGGGAAAGCGAGGGACGTACGACTCCGCGATCCCCCTACTTGTTCGTCATACTCGCGCGAAAGGTGAAGCCAAACGGAGCGGCGACGCCCTCGTCGCCGTCACTCCCCCAAGAAACGACGGCGGGGGCGCCGCCGCTCCGCCTTCCTCCCTCCCCTCGATGGGGAGGGTCCGCCGCGCATGCGGCGGGGGTGGGGTGCGCGCTCGGTGATGGGGCGAGAGGCACGAACGGCGAGATGCGAGTTTTCCTCTCGCTCCTTTCGCTCGCGCATCTTGCGAACGCCCCACCCGGCGCTACGCGCCACCCTCCCCATCGAGGGGAGGGAGAAGCGTTGGTGACACGGACCTTCGGAGTGTGTCACGATCTCAAGCACGTTGGGTTGAGAGCCGCAAAATGAAGCGAGCCCTGAAGTTCATTCTTCCGCTCGTATGGATTCTGTATTTTCTTGGCTGCACCGCTTACGAACGACACCTGATGAGCGCAGCGCCTGTCGAGCCAGACGCGCATTCGGGACGAGTCCACTCGATCAAGCCCCGTGGCGCGAAAGCGAGATACATCACGGTGGGTGAGTGGATGACGGTGCATTCGATCTATCCGGTGGGCTTGATCTACATCGTCACCTGCTTCGCCATTTATCGCCGAGAGCCACGACGCTCGCCACCATCATAACGCGAGCGTCTCCAATGCTCGCGATGGGCTGCCCCTACCCCATCCCCTCCAGCGCCAGCCGCGCCTTCTTCACTTCCATCAGCTTGTTCGGTTCGCCGCCGCCCATGCCTTCGGCGACCGCTTCGGCGAGGCTGGCGGCGTCCTGCTCCCATTCGGCGAGCACGGTCTTCTTCTGCTCGGCGGTGAGGCGCTCGTCGGTCAGGACCTCGCTCGGCGCGTCGTATTCCGACGCCGGATTGACGAGGATCTTCTCGAACCAGTCTTGCGTGGCTTCCGTCATGGCGGACCCTTCTCTGCTGCACCCGATGTGAGCAGATCAACGGCTGGGGCGTGTTCCGGTTCACTCACGGCGCCCCGAAAGTTCCATAAGCGACGACACCGCGCCTTGCTTATGCCGCAGCGCAGCGCCTATCTCAGCGGTCCACATGACCGACCTCGCTTTCCCCTCCGCCCCTTTGGCGCACGACCGCGCCCACCCGCTGGCGGCGGCGCAGGCGTGGGAGCCCAGGCGCCAGCTGACGCTTGAGGCGGCGCGCAAGCGCTCGCGACAGCTCTCGGCCATGCGGCTCCTGTTCGTGGGGCTGGCGACGGCGTCCTTCAGCACCTTTTTCGGCTTCATGACGCTGCACGCGGCGCTCGGCGGCTTCGGGACCCGCGACGAGGTCTCGGCGGCGGAATCGCTGACCATGGTCAATCCCCGCTTTTCGGGCCGGTCGCAGGGGGGCGAATCCTTCGTGGTCACGGCGCTGACGGCCAAGCGCCAGGGCCAGCAATCGGACCTCATCGACCTCGACAAGCCCGTCTATACCGCCGACGGGCGCAAGGTCGTGGCAACCGCCGGGGTCTACAACCAGCTGGAGCGGACCGTGCGCCTGACCGGCGAGGTCGTGTTCTCCGACACCGAAGGCAACGCCTTCAGCTCCACCTCCGCCTTCGTGCGGACCGCCGACAATGTCGTAGAAGGCGCCCGTGCAGTGCGCGGCGAAGGCCCCCTTGGCTCGGTGCGCGCGGACTCCTATGAGATACGGGACAATGGTTCGCGGGTGATCTTCCGGGGCCACGTCAAGGGCACCATCAAGCAGCGCTCGGAAGGGCAAGAGGAATGACGATGACGCGCAAGGCATGGCTCGCAGCCGCGCTCCCGGCAGCCCTTCTCGGCATGGCCGCGCTCACGGCGCCGGCGCAGGCGCAGCTCTCCGCCAGCGGCGGGCCGATCTCCTACAGCGCCGACAATCTCGAATACATGGACGGCAACCGCCAGCTGGTGCTGACCGGCAATGTCGACGTCGTGCAGAACGACAGCCGCCTGCAGTCCGACAAGCTGACGCTGTTCTTCAGCGCAGGCTCCTCCGGCGGCAACACGCTGGGCACCGGCGACATCGACCGCATCGTGGCGGAAGGTCAGGTCTATTACGTCCGCCCCGACCAGAAGGCGCGCGGCGATCGCGCCGTGTATGAAACGTCCTCCGACAGCGTGACCTTCACCGGAAACGTGGTGGTGGCGAGCGACGAGAACGTCATCCGCGCGGAAACCATGGTGCTGGAGATCAGCGGCGGACGCACGACGCTGCGCCCCGGCACAGGCAACCGCGTTCAGGGCGTCTTCCGTCCGAAGGCCGCCCCGAAAAAGTAATCCAGAAGAAGTAGCCGCACATGTCGCCAGAGGGCACGTCCAGCCAAGCGAGCTACGCCGTGTCCGAAGCGGACGCCGGCGGGCTGTCTGCGGTCGACATCGGCAAGTCCTACCGCAACCGCCAGGTCGTGAAGGGCGTGAGCCTGACGCTCAAGCGCGGCGAAGTCGTGGGTCTGCTCGGCCCCAACGGCGCGGGCAAGACGACGTGCTTCTACATGATCACCGGCCTCATCCGCGTGGACCAGGGCCAGATCCTCATCGACGGGCAGGACGTCACGAACCTGCCGATGTACCAGCGCGCGCGCCTCGGCGTCGGCTATCTCCCGCAGGAGCCGTCGATCTTCCGTGGTCTGACCGTCGAACAGAACGTCATGGCGGTCGTCGAACTCGTGGAGCGCGACAAGGTCCGCCGCCAGGAAATCTGCGAAGGCCTGATGAAGGAGCTGCGCATCGAGCACCTGCGCGACAGCCCGGCGACGGGGCTTTCCGGCGGTGAGCGCCGCCGCGTTGAAATCGCGCGCGCGCTCGCAACGCGCCCGGCCTTCATGCTGCTCGACGAACCCTTCGCGGGCATCGATCCGCTCGCCATCTCCGACATCCGCGACCTCATCCTCTTCCTGAAGTCGCGCGGCATCGGCATCCTGATCACCGACCACAACGTCCGCGAAACCCTCGAGATCGTCGACCGCGCCTCGATCATCTACGACGGCGAAGTCCTTTTCGAAGGCACGCCGGACGAAGTGCGCAACAACGAAACGGTGAAGCGGGTCTATCTGGGCGATCGCTTCGCGGCGTAGGCCCGCCACAATCACTAACCCGCGTTAACGCTCTTTCGCGGCCTGATATTTGCAAACGGTCAATCACTCGCCGCTAAGACCCTCGCCCATGGCGATGGCCCCCCGATTGGAGATGCGCCAGGGACAGTCCCTGGTGATGACCCCGCAGCTGCAGCAGGCGATCAAGCTGCTGCAATTGTCCAATCTTGAGCTCTCGGAATTCGTCGACACCGAAATCGAGCGCAATCCCCTCCTCGAGCGCGAAGACGTCCAGGGCGACGAGCGCGTGGACTCACCCGCCGCCGAAGAGACGATGTCCTTCGACGATGCGCCCGGCGGCGCCGCCGCAGCCAGCCTCGACGTCGACGTCGACAGCCTCCACCCCGATCTCCACGGCGCCGACCGCCTCGATGCGGGCGCCGCGCCTTTGCAGGACTGGTCGAAGGCCGGCTCCGGCAAGGGCTTCGACGAGATGCCGGAGCTGGAGGATACAGCCACCCCGGACATCTCGCTCGCCGAACACCTCGACGCGCAGCTCACCGCCGCTGGCGTCACGCCTGTGCAGCGCATCATCGGCGCAGCGCTGATCGATGCGGTGGACGACTGGGGTTATTTCCGCGGCGACACGCTCGACCTCGCGCTGACGCTCGGCTGCGATGAAGCGGCCGTGCAGCAGGTGCTCACCATCATGCGCGGCTTCGAGCCCGTGGGCGTCATGGCGCGCGACATCGCCGACTGCCTCGCGATGCAGCTGAAGGATCGCAACCGCTTCGATCCGGCGATGGAAACGCTCGTCGGCCATCTCGATCTTCTTGCGAAGCGCCAGTTCGATCGCCTCGAAACGCTCTGCGGCGTGGACCGCGAGGATCTCGACGACATGATCGCGGAAATCCGCGCGCTGTCGCCGAAGCCAGGCGCCGGATTCGGCGCAGGCGTCGCGCAGACCGTGATCCCGGACGTCTATGTGCGCGCAGCTTCCGACGGCGCGTGGATGGTGGAGCTGAACAGCGACACGCTCCCCCGCCTCTTGATGAACGCGCGCTACTACGCCGAAGTCTCCAAGGTCGCGCGCAACGAGGCCGACAAGGCGTTCGTCTCCGAGTGCGCATCCAACGCGAGCTGGCTGATCAAGTCGCTCGACCAGCGCGCGAAAACGATTCTCAAGGTCGCGCGCGAAATCATCCGCCAGCAGGACGGCTTCTTCGTCCACGGCGTGGAGCATCTGCGGCCGCTGAATCTCAAGACCGTCGCCGCCGCCATCGAGATGCACGAGTCGACCGTCAGCCGCGTGACGACGAACAAGTACATCGCCACACCGCGCGGCGTGTTCGAGCTGAAGTTCTTCTTCACCGCCGCGATCCAGTCCGCCGACGGCGGCGAGGCGCACTCGGCGGAAGCCGTGCGTCACCGCATCCGCGCGCTCATCGATGGCGAAAAGCCCACGGAAATCCTCTCCGACGACCGCATCGTGGAAATCCTGCGCGAAATGGGCGTCGACATCGCACGGCGCACGGTGGCGAAGTATCGCGAAAGTCTGCGCATCCCGTCCAGCGTGGAACGCAAGCGGCGGTCTAGCCGGTAGGGCGAGAGACCATGGTGTGGTAGCTGAACCTCTGCAGTTCGGAACTGCCGGCTGTCGTCCAAATTTCCCGCCCGTGTAATCCTTTCGGAATTGGCAAAGGCAAATATCGGGCGCAATGATCGTGCGCCGGACGTTGTCGCGCAAGATTTCCTAGCTCGCCTTCATTGCTCGACCGACAGGCACAAGGCTTCCGGAAGAAGGGGATAGCCATGCGGTGGTTTTTGCGTGCCATTGCGGTTGTGGCGGTATTGGCGGCGGGCTTGGGCAATGCCCAGCAGAACGCATCGCGCTTCGCGCTGGTGATCGGCAATGCCGCGTACCAAACTCCCGGCTGGCAACTGGTCAATCCAGTCAACGATGCGAACCTGATGGCTACGCGGCTTCGCGCGCTCGGCTTCCATGTTGTCCCGCTCATGAACGCCACAAAAGCGCAGATGGAAGGCGCTATGAATGCCTTCACTGCGAGAGTGAGCGCTGGCGGTGGCGAAGCCGTCGGTGTCTTTTACTACGCTGGTCATGGTGTGGAGCATGACGGCGCCAATCTGCTGGTGCCCGTCGATGTCACCGCCCGCTCGATGGACGAATTGCGCTACCATGCGCCGCCGATGCAGTTCCTTCTGCGCGACATGGCGCGCGCGGGGAACAAGGTGAATGTCATCATCCTCGACGCGTGCCGCAATCTGCCGCTGCCGGCAGGCTCCCGCACTGGACCGGCAGGCGGTCTCGCCGATCTCGCCGACGTTCCCGACAACGTGCTCATCGCGTACGCCACGCGTCCAGGGCTTACGGCCCCTGACAATCCCGCGGAGCGCAACAGCGTCTTCACGCGGACCCTTTCAGAGGCGCTCGCGCGCAATCCTTCTGACACGGCAGTGAACCTCTTCAGCCAGGTTCAGGCGCAGGTCTTCAGCGCCACCGGACGCTTGCAGCGACCAGAGTTTCGTAGCGGCTTGCTGCGCGCGCCGGACTGGCGCTTTGCGGCGGCGCCGGCCGTTGCCGCCCCCACTGTCGATCCCGAGTTGGGAAGATTGCGCCGCGAAAACGAGGCGTTGCGCCAAAAGGAGCAAGAAAAACTTCGCAGTGGAGCCCCGACATCCACGCCGACCGTAGCGGTCCAGCCGCCACGTGCGCAGTCCGGGCAAACAATCAAGGACTGTCCAGAGTGCCCGGAGATTGTGGTGGTTCCGGCAGGTTCCTTCCGCATTGGCGCCGAATTCATAGAAGCCCACAACCAAAACGAAGGGCCGCCGACCACCGTTCACATTCGCGCGTTCGGGATCGGAAAGTTTGAAGTCACGCGCGGCGAGTGGGCCGCGTTCGTCGCCGCGACACGGCGATCAAATCCAGCGAATGACTGCGTAACGCTCAAGACCGGCAACTACGCGCCTAGCGGTTCTTGGCGCGATCCCGGCTTTCCGCAGACCGACCGCCACCCCGTCACCTGCATCAGCTGGTCCGACGCACAGGCGTATGCGGTGTGGTTGTCACGCAGAACGGGGCGCTCCTATCGCCTCCCCACGGAGTCTGAATGGGAGTACGCCGCGCGCGCAGGCTCCACCACGCCCTATTGGTGGGGGACGAGCATCAGCCCGCGCCATGGCAACTACACGGACTCCGGCGTGCTCGGAACGTCACCTGTCGGCGAGTACGCCCCGAATCCATTCGGCCTCCATGACACTGCGGGAAACGCGTCGGAGTGGACGGAAGATTGCTACGAAGTCAGTCATGCGCGAAGGCCCGTCGATGGCTCCGCTTTTCAGGGCGGCTCCCTCTGCGGACAGCGAACGTACCGAGGCGGCGATTGGCACACGGGAGGCGTGGTGCTCCGGTCAGCCGATCGCGCAGGCTCTGGGCCAGCGGCTCGCCATCACGGGAGCGGGTTGAGAGTTGTGCGGGATCTTGCGCCCTAGAGGTCCGCTGTATCGCCAACGAGCAGCGCTCGTCGCGCTGATCCTGTTCCGCCAGCGCCGCGTACCACGCGGCGATGCTGCAGATCCCCTACGCGCTCAACATTCTCATCCTGGCGCCGGTGTGCCTGGCCATGTTCGCCGGTCGCGGGACCGCGACCGTGTTCGAGGGCAAGGTTGCGGCGTCGCATGGGCTTGAGCTGCTCGTGGGCGCGCTTTGGGGCTCGATCCTGATCGGCTCGATCGTCGGTCTGTGGCAGCCGAAGCTGATGGCGCCGCTGCTGGCGATGCAGGTGTTCTACAAGGCGACGTGGCTGCTCGCCTTCATCGCGCCGGCCGTGATGAAGGACGGCTGGCAGGCGGCGCCCATGGGCATCACGATCTGCTTCGCCGCCATCGTTGTGGCCTGGCCGTTCTTCATCCTCGCGGCATTGCGGTAGCGACGACGCGCGACATTTCCTGCAACGCCCGCTTGCACCCAACCCCGGCGCAGCGCCATTGATCGGAACTCAGGGAGACAGTCATGCGCCGCATCCTCACGCCCGCCCTTCTCGTGATCGCCGCGATGGTGCTGTCGGGTTGCCTTGCGGGCGCCGTCGTCGGCGCTGCGGGCCGGGTCGTCGGCACGACCGCGAAGGTCGCGGTGAAGACCACCGGCGCGGTGGTGGACGTCGTCACGCCGGGCGATGACGACGATGAAGACGAGGACGACGATCGTCGCTGATCGCTGGCGCGGCCCGGTCGCGCGCCCTACATTACAGGGACATGAGTTGCGCCGGTCGCCGACCGGGCGTTTCATGACGACTTCTACAGGAGAACGGTCATGCGTCTTCTCGCCATCGCCGCGGCTGCGGGCCTGAGCCTCGCCTTCGCCGCCACCGCCAGCGCCGGTCCCGTCGTGGTGCGCCCCATCGCGGTGGAGGCGGACCTCCAGAAGAAGTTCGACGACGACTACGGCACGCGCGAGATCGCCGAGCTGCAGGAGGCACTGAACCGCGCGCTCGCCGCCGAACTGGCGAGCGTCGGCGCCACCATCGGCGCGGAAGGCCCCATCACCATCGAGACAACGCTTGTCGACGTGAAGCCTTCCCGGCCCACGCTCGCGCAGGGGCAGAAGCGTCCGGGCCTCGACATGATCCGCAGTGTCAGCCTCGGCGGCGCAGAACTGAAAGCGCGTCTCGTGGCGGCTGACGGGCGCGTGCTGAACGAGTTCAGCTACGACTGGTACGAGTACGATCTGGCCAACGCCTATGGCACCTCTACCTGGTCCGACGCCCGCCGCGCGATCCGCCGCTACGCCGACCGCGTCGCCGCCGCGTACCGCGCGCAATCGCCGGGCTGAGCGTCCCTCAGCGAATCCCCAGCGTCTTGTGGGTCTGCAGACTCAGCCGCCAGCGCGGGTGCGTGAGGCAGTAACCGACCGCCGCTGCGGTGTTTTCAGCCTGCGTGGGTGAATCCATCGGCTGCAGCAGGAAATGATCGAACGCGAGCGCTTCGAAACGTTCGGGACGCGCTTTTTCCTGCGGATACACGAGCTTGAGTTCGTTCCCGCGCGTTTGCGCGAGCGGCGCATCGGCCTTCGGGCTGACGCAGATCCAGTCGATGCCGGGCGGCGCTTCGATCGTGCCGTTGGTCTCCACCGCAATCTCGAAACCGCGCGCGTGCAGCGCCGCGATCAGCGCCTCGTCGACCTGCAGCAGCGGTTCCCCGCCTGTGCACACGACGTAGGGCGCGCCGCCGCCCGGCCAGTGTTCAGCCACCGCGTCGGCCAGCGCATCCGCCGTGTCGAAACGTCCCCCGCCCTGGCCATCCATGCCGACGAAGTCGGTGTCGCAGAACGTGCAGACCGCCGCCGCGCGGTCTTCCTCGCGGCCCGACCACAGATTGCAGCCCGCAAACCGCAGGAACACCGATGGTCGCCCCGCCTGCATGCCTTCGCCCTGCAGCGTGTAGAAGATTTCCTTGACCGCATAGCTCATGCGGCGCGCCAGGCCGCCCAGCCCTTCGCGCGCAGATCGCACGCGGGGCACGTCCCGCAGCCATAGCCCCAGGGATGGCGATGCGTGCGATCACCCTCGTAGCAGGTGTGGGAGTGCTCGACGACGAGATCCACGAGGTCATCGCCGCCCAGTTCGTACGCCAGCCCCCAGGTCTGCGCCTTGGTCAGCTTCATCAGCGGGGTCACGACCGTCAGCGACGTATCGAGGCCGAGCTGCAGCGCGCGCTCCATGGCGTCCAGGGTGTCGCGCCGGCAGTCCGGGTAGCCGGAGAAGTCCGTCTCGCACATGCCGCCGACGAGCACGCCCAGTCCCCGCCGGTACGCAAGCGCCGCAGCGTACGCCAGGAAGACGAGATTGCGACCCGGCACGAAAGTGCTCGGCAGGCCGTTCGCCTGCATCTCGATGGCCCTGTCTGAAGTCAGCGCACTTTCAGCCAGTGCGCCGAACGAGGCGATGTCGACTACCTCATCCCGCCCCAACCGTTCCGCCCATTTTGGGTCATGCATGCGGAGCGCCGCCAGCACGTGAGGACGCTGGTCGAGCTCCACGGCGTGGCGTTGGCCATAGGCGAAGCCGATCGTCTCGACCCGGTCGTAGCGCGCGAGCGCCCATGCGAGACAGGTTGTGGAGTCCTGGCCGGCGGAGAACAGGACGAGGGCGGACGAACGATCCATCCGCCGGTTATAGGCGCAACCCCCGATTGGGACATCCCTTGCTCCGAAGGCTCTTCCCGGTGGTGCGCAAAGCGTAAAATGCTGTGTCCTGCGCGCCTCAACACAGCGGGAAGAGACCCTTACGCAGCGTCATACTATTGACAGTCGATGCCTCCCAGCCGTGAACTGAGGGCAACGTGGACATGATGCGACCGGATTCGTTCGGGCGACAGCATGAACCGCACCAGGCGTCGCTACGCCGTATCGCTCGCAATGTCGGCGAATCCGTAGGGGAGGAATTTAGGCATGACAGGTAAGAACCGCTCGACGTTTGCGTTTTTCACGGGGGTGTCGCTTGCGGCCCTCGGCGCGGCGTCCCCTGCGCTGGCGCAGGAACAGGAACAAGGCCGTGTGACCGACGAAATCGTCGTCACGGCTGAAAAGCGCGAAGCCTCGATCCAGGACGTTCCGATCGCCATTTCGGCGTTCGACGAGAGCCGCCTTGAGCGCCTGCAGCTCAACGACGCGCAGGATCTCCAGCTCGCCATCCCGAACTTCCAGTTCTCGAAGCAGAACTTCACCGGCAACAACGTCGCGATCCGCGGCGTCGGCACCAAGGTCGTCGCCACGTCTGGCGATGCGGCGGTCGGCATCCACATCAACGGCGCGCCGGTCGGCAACTCGCCGATCTTCGAAGGCGAATTCTTCGACGTGCAACGCGTTGAAGTCCTGCGCGGCCCGCAAGGCACGCTGTACGGACGCAACTCGTCCTCGGGCGTTCTGAACATCATCACCCAGAAGGCGGTCCCGGAAGAATTCTCCGGCCGTATCGAAGGGACCTACGGCAACTTCAACACCTACAAGACCAACGGCTACGTCAACATTCCGATCGGCGACACCTTCGCCGCGCGCCTCGCGGGCTTCTACACGAAGCGTGACGGCTTCTCGGAAGACATCGTCAGCGGCAACGACGTCGACGGTCGCGACATGTACGCAGTGCGCGGTTCGCTGTTCGCGCAGCTCGCCGACAACGTCGACGCGAGCCTGATGGTCCAGTACTTCAAGGAAGACTCGAACCGCTCGCGTATCGGCAAGCAGCTCTGCACCCGTGACAACCGTCCGTGGCCGTTCAGCCAGGGCTGCCTTAACACCAGCCTCGGTTTCGACGCGCTCAACTCGTCAGCCACGCTCGGCGGTCTCGGCGCCCTGATCTTCCCGGGCTTCGACCCGGACGGCGCGGGTCCGATCCAGCCCACGCTGCTGATCGACAACCCGGCGCTCGCGGGCAACAACCCCGACGATCTCCGTCAGGTGGCGCTGACCTTCCAGCCGAAGCACGAGTTCGAAGACTTCTTCACGAGCTTCGAGTTCAACTGGGATTTCGGCCCGGTGAAGTTCACCTCGCTGACGTCGTTCGCCTCCAACGAGGTGTCGTCGAACGTCGACTACAACCAGTCCTTCGGCGGACAGGCGCTGCGCCCGACCGTCTTCAATCCGACCGGTCCCTACACAGGCACCCGGACCGGCACGCAGAGGTTCCTCGCGACGTTTGACCAATCCTCGGTCTCGACGGAATCCATCACCCAGGAATTCCGTCTGGCGTCCGATCTCGACGGCTGGTTCAATTACACGATCGGCTACATCTCGATCGACTCCGAAGCCACTGATTCCAGCTACCAGGTCATTTCGAACTCCCTCGAAGCGATCGGACAGGGCCTCGGCATTCCCGCGTCGTTCGAACAGAACTTCTTTGAAAGCTTCACGGGGCTTTACAAGCTGGACGCCTCCGCCATCTTCGGCGAAGTCTACCTCCAGCCCACCGACGACCTGAAGCTGACGATTGGCCTGCGTCGCACCTCCGACGACAAGCTCGTCCAGGATCGCAACACGCTGCTGCAGGGCGTGCCGCGCACCAGCGTGCCGCTCAGCACCCGGACGGCGTCCTTCGACGAGACCACCGGCCGCGCCACGCTCGCCTACAGCTCGCAGCTTCCGTTCACGGATGAGACGAACTGGTATGCGTCCTACGCCCGCGGCTACAAGGGCGGCGGCATCAACCCGCCGTTCGATCCCGCGCTGTTCACCGGCGTCGCCCGCGACTTCGCTCCGGAATTCGTTCAGTCGTACGAAGTCGGCGTTAAGAACGTCCTCGCCGACGGTCGCATGACCGCCAACCTGGCCGGCTTCTACTACGAGTACGAAGGCTACCAGATCACGCGGATCGTGAACCGCACCTCGGTCAACGCCAACCTCGACGCCACCATCCAGGGCCTCGAAGCGGAGTTCACCTGGGAGCCGGTCAACGGCCTCGTGTTCGACTTCAACGTCGGATATCTGAGCTCCGAGATCACCGACTCCATCGGCGGCCTCGTTGACCCCATCAACGTCACCAATGGCAACGCGAACTACACGGGCGTGTCCGACGCACTGCGCTGGACCCGCACGATGGTGTACGACTCCACGGGCACGGTCTTCCTTGGCACGCTCGGCACCGGCGGCTCGCTTCCGAGCGCACCGGCGGGTTCGGTTGTGCGGTCGGTCAACGTGGCCGACCTTGCCGGCGCCAACGGCGGCGCGGCGCAGGCGGCGGCTGGCGGCATCGTCGCCAACCCGGCGCTCGCCACGATCTCCACGGCGGCGCGGTGCATCGTGTCGAACGCGGCGGTCACGGCGATCCAGGGCATCAACCCCGCCCTGCTGCCCTTCGCGTGCCAACTCGGCCGCAACTTCGGCGGCGACGCGCTCTCCGGTTCGGACGGCATCAAGCGTCTGCTGGAAGGCAACGACCTGCCGAACACCCCGGAATGGACCGTGTCCTTCGGCGGCCAGTACACCATTCCGATGGGCAACTGGGCGGCGACGCTGCGGGCCGACTACTACTACCAGGCCGAGAGCTTCTCGCGGATCTTCAACGCCGCGACCGACCAGCTGGACAGCTACTCGCAGATCAACGCGTCCCTGCGGTTCGAGAATGAAGACGCCGGCCTCTACGCCAGCCTCTTCGTCAAGAACATCGCCGACGACGATGTGATCACCGACCTCTACCTGACCGACCAGTCGTCGGGCCTCTTCTCCAACGCCTTCCTGCTTGAGCCGCGCACGTTCGGCGTCACGCTGGGCAAGCGCTGGTAAGACAGGTCAGAACCTGAAACTGCGGGAGGGGAGCCGAAAGGCTCCCCTCTTTGCTTTTGGGGACTTGAAGCCCGGTGCTAGCCGAGCGCCTGCGAGAAATCGCACACGCTCGCCGCGCCGTCCTCGGCGCCGATGGCGAGATGTTTGCCGTCCGCCGACCACGCCAGCACCGTGATTTGCGCGCCGCCCGGCGCCTGCACCAGCAACGGTTTGCCGCTCGGGCCCCCGCCCGCGACCAGCGGCATCAGCGCCACCTCCCCGTCCTGCCCGCCCGCGACGAGCACGGCGCGGTTCGGGTGACACGCGATCGCCGTACAGGGACTGCCGAGCTCTCCCGCCACTTCGGCGTTCTGTCCGATCGGCCCGGTGGCGCTCTGGAACGGCCACAACACCACTTCCGTCGCGCCCGACGTCGCAAGCCAGCGTTTGTCGTACGAGAAGGACACGTCGCGGATCTTCGCGGGATAGCCCGCCATGCGGAAATGCTGGCCGTCCTGCAGCCGCCAGCCGTGCAGCGCCTGCTCCTGCATGGTGGTGACGAGAAACTTCGCGTCGTGCGTCCAAACCACCGAAAGGTGCGCGCCTTTCCAGGCGAGCGTCTTGCGCCGGCTCTCGGGCGAGGCCGCCCACGAGATCGTCGCGCCGCCGTAGTGTGCGGCTGCGATGCGCCGGCCGTTGGCCTCAAACGCGAGGCCCGTCACCGTGGCGTCGTGGGCGAAGCGGTGCTTCTCCGCGCCGTCGGCGCCGAGGATGGCCACCTCCTTGCCGAGCGACACCGCGATCAGCTTCGCCGTGCGGCTCGCGGCGACCGTTTCGATCCACGCGCCATCGAACGTGTTGAGCGTACGCACGTCGCCCGCCGCGTCGATCGCCACGACGCGCCCGTCATCGCCCACGGTGACGATGTCGTCGCCGAGCCCGGCGCACGCCGCCAGCAACGCGCCGTCGTGAACGCCTTCGCGCTTCCACGCTTGGCCTTCGAGCGTATGCCCGGCGACCACGCCGTCGCCCGCGGCAAAGACCGCGACATCACCGATCCAGCGCGCGGCGACGATGGTCTCCGCGAAGTCGAAAGTCCGGCCAATGGCGTCGACGAGAGGAACCGGGCCGCTCAACTCAGGCCGCCACGCACGACTGGAAATCCTTCTCCAGCGCGTCACGGTCGAGATTGCGGCCGATGAAGACGAGGCGGCTCAGGCGCTTCTCGTCGGCGCGCCACGGCTTCTGGTGATCGCCGTCGGCCATCATGTGCACGGCTTGGACGACGTAGCGGCGATCCTCGTCCTTGAAGGCGAGAATGCCTTTTGAACGCAGGATATCGGCGCCCTGCTCGGCCAGAAGTGTCTGGTACCACGCGAAGAACTTGCGATCGTCGAGGGGCTTTTCGCTGGAGAGCGAGACGCTCGTGACCGTGACGTCGTGCACCGAACTCGGTGCTGCGTGCCCATGACCATGATCGTGGTGATGATGGTCATGCCCGTGGGCATGATCATGATCGCAATGCTCGTCGTGGACGTGGCCTGCTTCGCCATGCGCGGGATTGAGGAAATCTGGTTCGATGGAGATCGCGCGTTCGAGATCGAACGCGCCTAGCCCCAGAACCTTGTCGAGCGGCACGTCGCAGCGCTGCGTGCGCACGACCTTCGCGTAAGGGTTGATGTGGCGGATGGTGGCCTCGACATCCGCCAGCTCGGCGGCCGTCACGAGGTCGGTCTTGTTGACCAGCACGACGTCGGCAAAGGCGATCTGCTCTTCGGCCTCCTTCGAATCCTTCAGGCGCAGCGGCAGGTGCTTGGCGTCGACCACGGTCACCACAGCGTCGAGCTTCGACTTCGCCTTCACGTCCTCGTCGACGAAGAAGGTCTGCGCGACCGGCGCGGGATCGGCGAGGCCGGTCGTCTCCACGATGATCGCATCGAAACGGCCCTTGCGCTTCATGAGGCCGGCGATGATGCGGATGAGATCGCCGCGCACGGTGCAGCAGATGCAGCCGTTGTTCATCTCGAACACTTCTTCATCCGCGCCGACGACGAGGTCGTTGTCGATGCCGATCTCGCCGAACTCGTTGACGATGACCGCATACTTCTTGCCGTGCGGCTCCGAGAGGATGCGGTTGAGGAGGGTGGTCTTGCCGGCGCCGAGATAGCCGGTGAGGACGGTGACGGGGATGGGGCCTGAAGTCATGGCCGGGATATAGGGAGGACGGACGGGGTATGTCACCGGGGCAACGTCCCGATAGCCCCCGCCCCACGTGGGCGGGGGTTGGGGG